>MDTG01256470.1_pt1 | contig 27245 bp, 27 predicted proteins | sample 811421 | NCBI WGS metagenome assembly MDTG01 (sample SAMN05326645, study PRJNA326480) | marine metagenome | isolation source: seawater | place: Pacific Ocean: South East | collected 2011
GGCATGAGCTTTCAGAGGCATAAAAAAAGAAATGAGATTTGGTTAGTCTCAAAGGGGTCATGTGAGGTTATATATTCTAGAAATAATCCTGATTCAAGAAAAAAAGTAATATTGAATAAGTTTGATGATTTTATGATCTCAAAAGGAGATTGGCATCAAATCACAAACCCTTTTGATAATGATTGTAATATTATTGAAATTCAGTATGGAGATTCAGTGGTAGAAGAAGATATCGAGAGGCTGCATTATTATGATAATAAAGATTTGTAATTTATGCTTTAATTTAACAAATATATGCAATACACTCTTTCAAAAGGCTGGATGGCAGAGTGGTTATGCAGCGGCCTGCAAAGCCGTTAACTCCGGTTCGATTCCGGATTCAGCCTCCATTGAATATTATGAAAATTGGAATTATTGGTTATGGTTTTGTCGGGAAGGCTCTAGAAGCTGGATTAAGTGAGGATGTCGAACTTTTAAAAATAGATCCAAAATTAAATTCAAAAATTCACGATCTTGTTGATTTTGATCCTGATGCCATTTTTATTTGCGTTCCTACTCCAATGAATCAAGATTTGTCTCAAGATATTTCGATTCTAAGGAATGTTATAGACGAAATAAATAATCTTAATTTAAAAGCATTGATTGTTCTTAAAAGCACAGTCCTGCCTGATTATATTCAAAGCATAGAAGCTTTAATTCCTAAATTTGTCTACAATCCAGAGTTTTTAAGAGAAAAGCATGCAAAAGAAGACTTTATTAAATCAAAATTAATAGTTTTCGGTGGCAGCCACGATTCTTGCAAATATTTAGGAGATATTTACAAAAACTATACGAAATGTCTTTCCAATGATTATATTTTTACAGACCCAACTTGCGCATCCTTAATTAAGTATACTATTAATTCGTTTCTTGCTACAAAAGTAACCTTTTTTAATGAATTAAATCAATTATTTCAAGTATCAGGCACAAATGAATCCTGGAAAGATTTTATTAATGCAATTTCAAGAGATGAAAGAATCGGGAGATCTCATATGCAAGTACCTGGTCATGATGGAAGATTGGGCTTTGGTGGAGCTTGTTTGCCAAAAGACTCAAATGCTTTTTTTAACTACGCTGATAAAATGGATATCCCATTAGCTGTACTAAAAACCGCAATTAATACTAACAATAATATAAGAGCAACGTATAATAAACAAACCGAAAGAGAGATAGACCAAAATATTGAGTTTAAAGGAGATAATTAATTTAAATTTGCCCGAGTGGTGGAATTGGTAGACACAAGGGACTTAAAATCCCTCGATAGAAATATCGTGCCGGTTCAAGTCCGGCCTCGGGTACCACCGAACATTATGATAAATAACTCTTATGCAAAAAATACATAACAATAATCGTAACGATTTTGATGATGAAATAGATCTTTTAGATCTTTTTAACATTTTATGGCAAGGAAAATGGATCATTGTTTCTTTAACCGCTTTTATATCTATAATTGGCGTTATTTACAGTCTTCTCTTACCAAATATATACGAATCAAAAGCCTTGTTGGTACCCGTTGAATCATCAAGTGGTATTTCTGGAGCTTTAGGGAGCTATAGCGGCCTTGCGGGACTTGCTGGGATAAACCTACCTCCAGACAATGATGTAGGTAATTCTGCAAAAGCTTTACAAAAAATAAACTCTTTAAGTTTCTTTGAAAATAACATACTGAAAAATATCCATCTGCCAGATCTTATGGCTGTTAAGTCATGGAATCAGAAAACAAATACACTGTCTTATGATAAAAGTATTTATGAAATCAACAATAGTACTTGGGTTAGAGATGTTTCTTATCCAAAGAATAAAATACCAAGCGCTCAAGAAAGCTTTGAAGTATTCAAAAAACAGCATTTCAGTGTAGTTGAAGATAGTAAATCTGGTTTTGTTACTCTATCAATCAAACATCAATCTCCATATGTGGCAAAGCAATGGACTGAGTTAGTTGTAAATGAAGTTAATAATTTCTATAGACAAAAAGATAAATTAGAATCTGAAAAAGCTGTTAATTATCTTAACCAACAAATTTCAATGACTGGTTTGTCTGAAATTAAAGAAGTGTTGGCCCAACTCCTGCAAGAAGAATCAAAAAAGTTAACCCTAATTGAAGCCAATCAATCTTATGTTTTTGATTATATAGATCCTCCAGCTGTAATGGAGAAAAAGTCTGAGCCGAGTCGAGCTTTGATCAGTATATTAAGTGTTTTTTTGGGGGGAATATTAAGTATTTTGGTGGTGTTTATAAGGCACTATTTTTTCAATAAAAAATTATCCTAAAATTTTAGTACCTATTTTTATATAATGTCATTTATAAAAATAATTATTATTAGTAAGAGCAAAAAATAGATAATCAAAAAGAAATTTAAAATTCTAGTCATATGGATCAAAAATAAATGAAAATTTTAATAACAGGTGGTGCGGGTTTTATTGGCTCAGCCGTGGTCAGGTATGTTCTTAAAAATTCTAATGATAGCGTTGTAAATCTGGATAAGCTTACGTATGCCGGTAATTTAGAGTCATTGAAAGATGTGGCAGATGATAGCAGGTATTTTTTTGAGCAAGTTGATATTTGTGACAAGTATGAGGTTGCACGTGTATTTAAAGAGCATATGCCAGATGCCGTAATGCATCTAGCTGCAGAAAGTCATGTTGACCGCTCAATAGATAGCCCTAGTGATTTTATCAAAACAAATATAGTCGGTACCTACAATATGCTTGAGGTAGCTAGGGCATACTGGACAAATTTAGATGAATTAAAGAAGTCCATATTTAGGTTTCATCACATTTCAACTGATGAGGTTTTTGGCGATTTAGAAAATGAACAAAATCTATTTACAGAGGAAACATCATACGCGCCGAGTTCACCGTATTCGGCATCAAAAGCAGGGTCTGATCATTTAGTAAGAGCTTGGTTCAGAACATATGATTTTCCAGTGGTAATAACCAACTGCTCAAATAATTATGGGCCATATCAGTTTCCTGAAAAGCTAATTCCTTTGGTTATTCTAAATGCTCTTTCAGGCAAAGAGATACCAATATATGGTGCCGGAGATCAAGTCAGAGACTGGTTGTTTGTTGATGATCATGCCGAAGCACTTTACAAGGTTATCCTAGAGGGTGAGCTTGGCGAAACTTATAATATTGGCGGGCATAACGAAAAGAAGAACATTGATGTTGTTAATACTATCTGTGATATATTGGAAGACATCATCCCGCTAGAAGATGGTTCTTACAGAGATTTAATTACTCACGTGACAGATAGGCCTGGTCATGATCTAAGATACGCAATCGATGCTTCGAAGATTGCGCGAGATCTTTATTGGCAACCAAAAGAGACCTTTGAGTCAGGTATTAAAAAGACAGTGCAGTGGTATCTTGATAATAAGAATTGGTATACTAACCTGAAAAATAGACAGGCATAGGATAAAGCTATTATGAAAGGTATAGTACTAGCGGGCGGTTCTGGAACTAGATTGCATCCAATAACGCGCGGAGTGTCAAAGCAACTCCTACCTGTCTATGATAAGCCAATGATCTACTATCCTATCTCCGTATTGATGTTGGCGGACATAAGAGACATTTTAATGATCACAACACCAGAAGATTTAAGTTCATATCAGCGGTTGTTGGGTGATGGTTCTGATTTCGGGATTAATCTTAGTTATGTGGTTCAAGATAATCCAAATGGATTAGCGGAAGCCTTTATTTTAGGAGAGGATTTTATAGGTGACGATAATGTGGCCTTGATCCTGGGTGATAATATATTCTATGGTCAAGGCTTTTCGCCAGCACTTCAGGCTGCTAGAGCAAGAAAGTTAGGAGCTACGGTTTTTGGTTATGCTGTAAAAGACCCCGGCCGTTTTGGTGTCGTTGAATTTGATACCGATATGCGCGCTATTTCAATTGAAGAAAAACCACTAAAACCAAAGTCTAATATGGCGGTTACGGGCCTCTATTTTTATGATAATTTGGTTGTTGAAATCGCTAAATCAATCGAGCCATCTGAGAGAGGTGAGTTAGAGATTACCGCCATTAATGATATATATTTAAAGCAGGGTAATCTTAATGTTGAAGTTCTAGGTCGAGGATTTGCGTGGTTGGATACTGGAACGCATGAAAGCCTAATGGAGGCATCTCACTTCGTTCAGACTATCGAACTTCGGCAAGGTTATAAGATTGCTTGTCTGGAGGAGATAGGACTTTCCAAGGGTTGGCTTCTACTTGAGGAAGTTGCTAAAGCCGCACAAGCCATGGGCAAGAACGGTTACGGAGAGTATCTAGGCGAGATTGTGGCTGAGAATGGATAAATTGATAAAATGGATAGAGTTTCCTCCTTTAGGAGATAATCGAGGCTCTCTCGTTGCACTCGAGGCCAATGAAACTATTCCTTTTGATATTAAGCGTGTTTACTATTTATTTGGTACAAAACAAGAAGTTACTCGAGGATTGCATGCGCATATAGCACTTAAGCAGGTAATGTTGTGTGTCACTGGAAGCTGTAAAATTTTGCTGGATAATGGTGTTGTTAGAGAATCCGTTGTTCTTGATTCTCCAACTAAAGGTATACTAGTTGAAAACCTTGTTTGGAGGGAGATGAGTCAATTCAGTCCTGATTGTGTTTTGCTTGTGGTTGCTAGTGAGCATTATTCTGAATCAGACTATATAAGAGAATATAAAGTTTTCAAAGAAATGTTGGAGAAAAAATAATGAGAGATTTAATTGTATCTAAAATTAATGAAGTATTAGAGCAGTTTGATAAAACCGAACATTATGAAGATATTGACGATAACGCTATTTTACTTGAGACAGGGTTAGATTCTCTTGGGTTTGCCATATTGGTTGCTCTGCTCGAAGAAGAGTTAGACTTAGATCCATTTCAGTTAATGGATGACCCTATTTACCCAACGACATTTGTCGAATTTTTATCTATTTATGAGAAGTACAGTGACTAATCGACTGGCAGATATTTTTTCTCAGATTCCAAATGAAAGAATCTATATTCAGAACGAATTTGAACACCTTACTTATGGAGATATTAAGCATTCAATAACCCAATTTTCTCATGATTACCCTTATTTGTCTGGAAAAAATTGTGCTTTAATTACTAATTCTCGATTCGAACTTGCAAAAGTTTTGCCGTTAATTGCCTCTGTCGCAAACAAGGTTTTTCTTCAACCTAAATGTCTTAAAGAAGACGTTCAAAAAGAATTTTATGGAAAATCAGATATTGAATATGCAATTAATGTTACTACCTCAGGTATATATGCTTCAAAAATTTCTGATGTTGGTTGCGCACAAAAGTTAGAGCAACAATGGTTATTATCCACGTCAGGCACTACTGGCACGCCTAAATTGGTGAGATATAACCTAACTTCGTTAATGAAAACGAGCAAAAAAGACGTTTCTAAAGGAGCTGATTTTAGTTGGGGCTTGTGTTACGATCTTAACCGTTTTGCTGGCTTACAAGTCTATTTGCAAGCCATAGCTTCAGGTTCACCACTGACTATTATTGAATCATCCGACGAACTTATTGACAGTGTTAAACTATTTGTAAATAAAAATGTTAACTGTTTATCAGCAACCCCGTCTTTTTGGCGAAAAATATTGATGACGAAAGGGTCAAAACAATTAGATATGAAAAGAATTACTTTAGGTGGAGAAATTTCTGACCAAACTGTGCTTAATTCGTTACAAAAATATTATGAAAGATCTCATATTGTTCATATTTATGCCTCAACAGAAGCTGGAGTTGGTTTTTCTGTAAAAGATGGGCTTGAAGGGTTCCCTGCTGAATATCTTGGACCTTCAAAGTTTAGTTCGGTTGAGCTAAAGATAATGGATGATACTTTATGGATTAAGAGCGATCGAGCGGCGAGTGCTATTCTTAATGGTATTATAGTGACAGATGATGATGGTTTTGTGAACACTGGTGATATTGTAGAAATGAAGCGCGGTCGGGTATTATTTGTTGGTCGAGATAGTGGCGCAATAAATGTTGGTGGAAATAAAGTTATTCCAGAAGAAATTGAAGCAGTACTGAATAGTCATCCAATGATTATTCATTCAAAAGTATTTGGTAAGAAAAACCCAGTTTTAGGGATGCTGGTAAGTGCCGAAATAGTTAATGATAAAGCGCTCGGATTAGTTGAAGAAAAGGCTTTTAAAAGAGAGCTTATTGCATTTTGTAAGGGCAAGCTAGACTCATTTAAAATTCCAGCAATGATTAAGATCGTTGAGCATATTGCAGTTAATGAATCTGGGAAAGTTGTGAGAAAACAATGAATAAAATTGTTATTGTATCAGGTTCAACAAAAGGGCTAGGCCTTGCTATAAGCAAGCAGTTGGTGGAACACGGCTATATTGTTGTCGGTGTAAGTCGTTTCAATTCAAACGAGTTCAGTGAGCTTATGTCTAATCATTCAGAATCAGTATTTTTTCATGCTTTTGACTTTTTTAATACTGATAAAATTTCGGCTTTAGTTAAAGATATTGTAAAGATGCATGGTAGACCTTATGCCTTGATCAATAATGCGGCACTGGGTCATGATGGCGTATTAGCGACGATGCATGAAAAAGATATTCAGGATCTTATTAAAATAAATATTGAGGCACCTATCTTACTCGCTAAATATGCCACTCGATCTATGCTGCTAAATAGGGTTGGTCGTGTAGTTAATGTTGGCTCAATTATTGGCTCAACAGGCTTCAATGGACTGAGTGTTTACGGGGCAACTAAGTCAGCTCTTGGTGGTTTTACTAAATCATTAGCAAGAGAACTTGGTAAAGCAAATATCACGGTGAATACACTTGCTCCAGGTTATATGAAGACCAACATGACAAAAGGTTTGCAAGGAGATAAGCTAGAATCTATCACTCGCCGAAGTCCACTAGGGCGACTAGCTGGTGTCGATGACGCAGCCCAAGCTGCATTGTTTTTACTTTCTGATGGTGCTGGTTCAATCACAGGTTCAACGATAACGGTTGATGCGGGTAGCACGGCATAGCGATGATACACTCCACTGCAATTATATCTCCAAAAGCAAAAATTCACGATAAAGTTACTATTGGTGCTTTTTGTATTGTGCATGAAAATGTTGAAATATCAGCTGGCACATCAATTGGCTCTTTTTCAGAAATTGGAATTGAGTCAAAGCTTTCAAAGGATCAATTTTTATTTATTGGCAAAAATTCTGTTATTCGAAGTCACGCATCAATTTATATAGGATCTACAATAGGGAGTCATCTCCAAACTGGGCATTATGTCTCAATCCGCGAAAATAGCGTTATAGGACATCATTGCCAAATTGGTTCTAGAGGAGATATACAAGGTGACTGCTTAATTGGTAATTACACTAAGATGCATGCGGATGTTCATATAGGGAAAAAGTCAAAAGTAGGGAATTATGTATGGATGTTTCCTGAGGTTTTATTAACAAATGATCCCACTCCACCCAGTCAGACTCTTGATGGCCCAACAATCAAAGATTTTGTTGTTATAGCTTCGAAGGCACTAGTTTTTCCTGGAGTTATTATTGAGGAAGATGCAGTGATAAGTGCTAATTCTGTAGTTAAAAATGATGTTCCTGTCGGTAAATTGATTTCAGGGAATCCTGCTAAAGTAATATGCGACGCCTCAATTGTCAGGATGCATGACAATCCTAGAGAAAAAGCTTATCCATGGCGAAAACGATTCCATAGAGGTTATTCTGAAGAAGATGTTGCTATATGGCTAAACGAATAGAGAGAAATAGATGATTAACTTTTTAGATTTAAAAGAAATCAACTCTCTTTATAGAGAAGAATTAATTTCCGCTTGTATTGAAGTGATAGATTCTGGATGGTACATTCAGGGGAAACATGTTGAAATATTTGAGAGCCAGTTTTCAACCTATTGTGGCACAGAACATTGTGTTGGAGTTGCGACTGGTCTCGATGCCCTAGTGCTTGCTCTTAGAGCCTGGAAGAATCTTGGAATGCTTAAAAGTGGTGATGAGGTTATAGTCCCGGCCAATACCTATATTGCCAGCATCCTTGCAATTACTGAAAATGAACTTGTCCCTCGCTTTGTAGAGCCAGATAAAAAAACGCTGAATATCTCAGCAAAAAATATTTTAAATTCCATCAATGATAAGACTAAAGTAATATTGCCAGTTCACTTGTATGGGCGGATGGCTCCTATGGATGAAATAATGAAGATCGCTAAGCAGCACAAACTTTTGGTTCTTGAAGATGCCGCACAAGCTCACGGAGCTTTAATGAATGGTAAAAGGGCTGGAAGTTGGGGTCATGCTGCCGCATTTAGTTTTTATCCAGGTAAGAATTTGGGAGCTCTTGGTGATGCTGGTGCACTGGTCTCGAATGATCAAGCTCTAGTAGAAAATGTGAGAGGACTTGGCAACTACGGCAGTACTAAAAAATATATAAATACACTTAAGGGGGTTAATAGTCGCTTAGATGAAATACAGGCTGCTCTTCTTACTATAAAGTTAAAAGATTTAGATCATGCTAATGAGCGCCGCCGAGAAATAGCTAATTTCTATTTTAAAAATATTAAAAACCCTTATATTAAAATACCTCCTATTGGTGCAAAAGATCATGTCTACCATCTTTTTGTAGTAATAACTGAGTTTAGAGATGAGTTATCTGAGCACCTGCATAAATGCGACATCCAAACTTTAATTCACTATCCGATACCCCCACATAAGCAGGAAGCTTACAGTGAATTTAATATTCTCAATTTACCTTTCACTGAAAAAATACATAATCAAATTCTCAGCATACCCATTGGTCCTGAAATGTCTGATGAAGAAGTTAATTTGGTAGTTAAGTCCTGTAATATTTTTCGTAAATAAATATTTATTAGATTTATAACAAGAAAATATGTAAGGTAAATAACAAATTTAAATATAAAATAGTAAAAATTATGACAAAAAAAACTGTTTATCTTGGTATGAGTGCTGATCTTATACATCCCGGCCATCTTAATATAATAGCTAAAGCAGCTAGTCTTGGAAGTGTGACTGTTGGGCTCTTAACTGATTCAGCTATTGCATCATATAAAAGAGTTCCTTTTATGACTTATGAGCAACGCTTTGCAGTAATTTCGCAAATAAAAGGTGTTGATAATGTTGTTGAACAAACAACTTTAGATTATGTGCCTAACTTGGAAAAATTAAGGCCTAGTTATGTTGTTCATGGAGATGATTGGAAAACTGGTGTTCAGGCTAAGACTCGCCAGTCCGTTATTGATTTAATAAGCTCATGGGGGGGCGAACTTGTCGAGGTACCATATACTCAAGGTATTTCATCATCTTCTTTGAATCAAGCATTAAAAGAACTTGGAACAACTCCAGATATTCGTCGCGCCAGCCTGAAAAGGCTTTTGGCAGTAAAACCATTAATTAAATTTCTTGATATTCACAATGCATTATCTGGACTTATTATCGAGCATACTAAGATTGAGAGTGAGGGCAATATAGAACAGTTTGATGGTATGTGGGGTAGCAGCCTTACAGATAGTACTGCAAGAGGAAAACCTGATATTGAAGCTGTTGATGTAAGTTCAAGAATGTCATTATTAAATGAAGTGCTTGAAGTAACTACTAAGCCAATAATTTATGATGCTGATACAGGTGGACAGATCGAGCATTTTGAATTTACTGTGCGGACTCTTGAAAGATTAGGAGTATCTGCAGCAATTATTGAAGATAAAACTGGATTGAAGAAAAACTCACTTTTCGGTAATGATGTTCCTCAAACACAAGATAGCATTGAAAATTTTTGTGAAAAAATTAAAAGAGGAAGAGCTGCTCTTGCTACAGAAGACTTTATGGTAATAGCTAGAATTGAAAGTTTAATTTTAGAAAAAGGAATGGATGATGCTCTAGCAAGGGCTGAGGCTTATTTAAATGCTGGAGCAGATGGGATTATGATACACAGCAGAAATAAAGACCCCAAAGAAATATTTGAATTTTGTAATAAATATAATAATTTTAAAAATAGGAAGCCTTTAGTCGTTGTTCCATCAAGTTTTAATTCAGTAACTGAGAGTGAGTTACAATCTCATGGAGTCAATATAGTTATATATGCCAATCATTTACTAAGATCTGCTTATCCTGCAATGAATGCAACAGCTCAATCCATTCTAAAACATAATCGAAGTTTGGAGTGTGATGATACTTTGCTTTCAATTAAGAAAATTTTAGAGCTTATACCAGGTACTAAATAATGATATCTCCTGAGATTTTTTTTAATGCGTTAGTTAAAAATGGAATCATTAAATATTCTGGAGTACCTGATTCATTACTGAAACACTTTTGCGCCTATGTGTCTGATAATTCAAAGCAAGGCAATCATCTAATAACAGCAAATGAGGGATCAGCAATTAGTCTTGCAGCAGGGCAATATGTAATATCAGGAGATCCATCATTGGTATATATGCAAAACTCCGGCTTTGGAAATGCTCTTAATCCACTTTTATCTCTAGCCGATCCTCTTGTATATGGTGTTCCAATGATAGTGATGGTCGGTTGGAGAGGTGAGCCAGGATTGAAAGATGAACCGCAGCATATTAAACAGGGCGCAATTATGGAATCTCTATTAGATGCATGTAATATACCTTATTACATCTTAGATTCTAGCGAGGAAAACGTTTTTGAATTTATAGATCGAGTAACGCAACATGCCAAAGCTAAAAAATGCCCAGTTGTTATACTCGTAAGAAAAAATACATTTTCACCATATAAACTAAAGAGCGCCATTGATGAAATTTCTGAAATTTCAAGAGAGGCTGCTATAGAAGAAATAGTAAATATTTCTGACGATAGCGATGTATTTGTTTCGACAACAGGTATGGCGTCCCGAGAATTATTTGAGATTAGAGAAAATAGAGGAGAAAAACACAACAAAGATTTCTTAACTGTTGGTTCTATGGGCCATGCAAGTATGATTGCTTTCGGTTTATCTCTTTCTTTTAAAGGCGGCAATATTTTTTGTATTGATGGCGATGGAGCATCTCTTATGCATTTAGGAAATATGACCACAATAGGCCAGTCAGGTAGTGCAAATTTGATACATATTGTATTAAATAATGGTGCTCATGATTCTGTAGGAGGTCAGCCAACCTGCGCTAATGAAATAAGCTTGATAGATATAGCTATAGGAAGCGGTTATAAATCCGTTATATCATTAAGCCAACAAGAATGCATAGGTTTGGAGTTAAAAAAATTAAAGAACTCATCTGGCCCTCATTTCGTAGAGATTAAAATTAAAAAAGGAGCCAGGTCAGATCTTGGGAGACCTACATCATCACCAATTAAAAATATAGGAGATTTAATGGATTTCCTAAAATCAAGATAAAATGACGTTTTTTAACCCTGTTCAAATAACTAACAAACCTGGCTCTAGAAGTGCCTTATTTGAGATTGTTCGAGATTTAGATGTATTAGTAATATGTTCTGAGCAAATGCTAGAAAGAATAAATTTAGACAAAACATTAAGAGGATTTATTGATTTACCAAATCTTCAATTTGAGCATAACTTTGCTAGTAATCCATCTTTGACTGACATGTCGAGGATTGCTAAAAAATATTCTTCTAAAAAAATTGATTTAGTCCTTGGGATAGGTGGAGGCAGCTCTATGGATGTAGCCAAAATAACATCAGTAACTATACCCGCAATGTCTAATGAAATTCATTTGTCTGAACTGCTTGATGATACAGGTCTTTTTGATAAATTTAAAAACTTGGAAGTCATACAGATACCAACAACAGCAGGCACAGGAAGCGAAGTTACTCCATTTGCTACGGTCTGGGACTATGATAATAAAATCAAAAAATCTCTTTCTCATCCCAGTATGTTTGCCAAACAAGCAATCGTAGATAGTGATTTTCTTCACAACATTCCTTTGCATATTGCTTTTTCTACTGGTTTAGATGCTCTTAATCAAGCCTTTGAATCTTTATGGAATATCAATGCAAATGTGATTACAAGATCTTTATCGATTAAAGCTGTTGTAAATTGCCTAAATTCTCTTGTATTGCTTGACAAATTAAAGACCAATCAGGAAGTTGCAAAAAATATTGCCACTGGTAGTCTTTTGGCTGGATTATCAATAAGTCATACAAGAACTGCAATATGTCACTCAATCTCATACCCATTAACTCTTGAATTTGGCTTGCCTCATGGTTTGGCTTGTGGATTTTCAATGCATGAAGTGTATAAGTTTAATGCAGACCATATAAAAGATGATATTGCTTCTATAGAGGAGCAACTAGATGGAAAGAAGATTTTAGATATTATTGATATTATTTTTAAAAAGTTTGAATTTTATAAGCTAGTTGGTCAATATATTCAAGATACTAATAGAGTTCTGGAACTTTTGCCACAAATGATAACTCCAGGGAGAGCAGATAATAATATTCGCATGTTTGATGAATTAGATTTAAAAAATATTGTCAAAAAATCATGCTTACTTGTAAGCCCTTAATCAGTATGTTGTCTAAGAAATACTTAGAATTTAAAAAATTAATTAAATCTCAAGGAAAGCTATTTGCAGGTTCTGGACTGCTAACATTTATTAGGCTGAGCTCCGGCTTAGTATTGCTTAAAATTACAGCCATAATTGGGGGTAACTCAGGAGTTGCAATCTATGGTCAGGCTCATAATATGGTCACGATGATGAATGGAATCATGGCGAGCGGTGCTGGAGAAGGTGTTGTCAAAATGACAGCCCAAAATCAAGATAATCCATCAACTATCAATAAAATCAAGATTGGGTCTATCTTGCTGATTAGTTTATGTGCCATATTTATTTTAATATTATCAAGTATTTTTTGGCTGCCTTTGATCAACTGGGCCAGTATTGGAAATCTGTCATGGTTTCAGATCATTATTTACATGTTTGGAGCAATTTTAGCCTCGATAGGAACCTTACTAGTATCACTTTGTAATGGGTTCCAGCTCTTGGAGAAGGTTATTAAAACTAATATTGTTAGCATCATAACAGCACTGATTACTTCAGGAATAATTCTATTTTTAATAGGAGATTCTTTTATTACAATTATTCCAGCAATTTACCTTGGATTTATTGGCGTTTTTCAAATAGCAATTTTAATAAAAAAAATTAAGCTGCCATTAAATATATTCAACATGATCAACCTCAGTATATTAAAACAGCTTGCTGGATTTATGACTATGGCAATGGGTTCTTTTTTTTTGACCCCATTTGTTCTAATTACTATACGTGGATGGTTAATTCAAGATTATGGAGCAGATCTAGCTGGAGATTGGGAGTCATCAAGAAAATTACTTGAACTTATCACAGGACTTCTTACAGCCTACTTTGCTATGGTTCTTCTACCTAAATTAGCAAAAATAAATGAAAATAAAGCTCTTCGTAGCGAAGTTTTAAATAATGCAATGGTATTGATGGTATTGTCTTCTGTTGCTTTCATTCTTATGTATGTCCTGAGAGATCAAGTTTACAATGTTGTATTTTCACCTAGTTTTATTTTCAGTTCTGAGCTTATGAGCTCTCGAGCAATCGGAGAGTTTTTAAGGGGTTTAGTATGGATTTTTGGTTTTATTTTAGTTGTAAAAGCAAAAGTAAAATTATATTTGCTAATGAGCTTTATATATGCATTTATTTTATTATGTTCTTCCTGGTTTATGATTGCTAATTATGGATTGATAGGTGCGAATTATGCTTATGTAGCATCCAATTTTTTAATGTTAATGTTAAGTATGTTTATTTTTTATCAAATTACTTTAGATCAGCAATACGAGCGTTAAATATGAAAAAACATTCTCCATTTAGTATAGGTGTTATTGGTTCCGGTTGGTCAGGTTCAGGCGCATTAATTGACTTATTAAAAAAACATTCGTCTGTATCTGTTTACCCCTATGAGCTAGATTTTTGGCGAAGGCCAAATGGATTATATGAGGTAAAAAACAAAAGAGACATTCTTATTTTTTTCTTATATGAAATTTGGTTTTCATTAACAATAACTTTCAAAACATTATGTAGGTTACTAATTAATCCCAGAGCTCTAAAATCTAATTTGAAAGGTATATCCATTCAAGTAAAAATTCTGTTGTTGTTACAGATGTATTTTTTTTCTTCAATATTTATCTCAAATATTAGATTACAAAAGCAAAGTTTTATAAATACATTAAAAATATTTTTTGGGCGAAGAGGAAACGTTTTTGTTTATGATCAACCAGTTTTTCCTGAACAAGTTCATGATACTCATTTGGGTGCTCTGAATGTAGATGCCTGTATTTTTGTCTTAAGAGATGTTTTTGATCAGGTAAAAGATTTATTAGATAATGCTGATTTTCTAAAAGCTAAGAATATTAAGGAGAGTTTTATGCTTGGGGCCGAAGATGATTTTGGATCAAATCCAAATAGTCTTCAATTACAACTCATGCTGTTAACTTTAAAATCTAGAGTAAATAGAATGAAAGAGTTGATTATAAAATATCCAGATTCTTTTCTAGTTCTTAAGTTTGAAGACTTAGTTGAAGATTCTAACTCAACGATTTTTAAGGTTAATAGGTTTCTTGAATCTAGAGGTTTTCAATCAAATTTTTTAGACTGCGATATTGCAAATGAAATATTGGTTAATTCAAAGAAGAATATAGGAGTTGGAAGAAAAATGAATTGGAATCAACTATCACTTATGCAAGAAATAAATAAAGATATTAATTTTATTCTTAAAAAATATGAGTAATTTGTGGATAATAGACAACTATGATTCCTTTTACTAAACCTACAAAAACTGGTAAAGAGGTCGACTCTTTAAACCAAGCAATATCTTCAGATAATTTAAATAGCCCTATAGCTGATGTATGTACTTTTTTAGAAATGCAAACTAATACTAAGAATACTTATTTTTGTAATTCATGTTCAGACGCATTAGAAATGTCTGCTTTGGCAATGAATCTTAGTGCTGACGATGAGGTTATAATTCCTGATTATACGTTTGTAACCTCAGCCTCATCCTTCGCGTTAAGAGGAGCCAAAATATTATTATGTGACGTAGTTAAGGATGATCTTTGTCTAGATCTTGAAATGGCTGAAAGGTTGATCTCAAAAAAGACTAAGGCAATTTTATGGGTTGATTATGCTGGTTGCTCAGCTAGAGCTCATAAAGCTCGTCAACTTTGCGATAAATACGGTCTTTTGCTTATCCAAGATGCCGCCCAATCAATTGGAAATTGGTTATTTGCTCCCCATGAAAAGTGTTTTCAAGGTGACTTTATAACTTACAGCTTTCATTATACAAAAAACCTTCATAGTGGAGGAGAGGGTGGAGCTCTTATTGTAAGGAATAAAGAGTTTGTTGAAATTACAGATATGATTTTTGAGAAAGGTACTAACAGAAGAGCATTTATTAGAAATGAAGTAGATAAGTATACTTGGAGAACACTAGGATCTAGTTTTGCCGGCTCTTTTTCTCAGGCAGCTTTGTTAAGACCCCAGTTAATGGATATAGAAAGAATTACCTCTGCCAGAAGACTTTTGTGGAATAAATATTATGACTATTTCAATAATTCAAGTTGGATCAAAAATGGTTGGCAAATTCCACAAGCCAACAATATAGCAAATGCTCATATATTTTGGATTTTAGCTCCAAACAAGAATTTAAAAAACAAGTTACTTGATTTTTGTAGCTCATATGAAATTCAACTATGTACACATTATCAGTCTTTAGCAAAATCACCTGCAGGCCTTAAATATGCATCCTTTCCATTAGGAGTTGAGATCTCTGAAATGGCAACTGAGTATCTTGTTCGCCTTCCCATATGGCATGGCATGACTAAAAATGATATCAATTATATTTTGGATGTGTTGCTTAAATTTCATAAGACATATCTTTAAAACAGGAGATTAAGATTAGAATTACTCTTTTAGTTTTGGTTTATAATAATGAGGACTTTGTTGAACGAACTTTGTTATCTATTTTAAAAAATAATTCTGAAAACTTTGATGTTATTATCAATGATGACTGTTCAACTGACAATTCAGTATCTGTTATTAAGCAGTTTCTCCTATCAAATAATTCCATAACAAAGCATTGGAGTTTTAATTTAAATAAATCAAATCTTGGTATTAATGCTTCTATCAAAAATATTCTATCAGTTTATAAAAATAGTTGGGTCAAATATATTGCTGGTGATGACGAGTTTGAACTTGATTCATTGTCAGAATACTATCAACTTGCTGCTATGAATAATCCTAATAATTGTATTGCTATAGCAGGTATGAATTTTATAGATGAATACTCTAAAAATATTGGCAAAAGGAGAAGTCTCAGTTCATATTTTTATGAGAATGATTGGTTAAAAACAACTAACCTATATATCAATACTATTAACGCACCCTCAGTGATGATTGGTCGTGAACCTTTGCTAGCCGCACTTGATGAAACGAAAGTTAAAAATGCGGAGGATTGGCCTGTCTTACGTTTCTGCATTTCAAGGAATTTTAATTTCAAAGTGCACAAAGATCCTCTCGTAAAATATAGATTTCATCGAAATTCATTATCCTCGCAATTTAATAACGCTATTGAAACTAAAAATCATGTAAATAGAATAAGTGATGAGGTAGAGATCTTATTAAATGAAAACATTATCTTATCTGACTCAAGGATTGTTCAATTAGGTATCAATATTCAAATAAAATATCTTAAAGCTGACCATTTTTTAGAGAGATTTTTCTACAAAACTCTTAAGCTAATTAATATCCAGTTCGTTATTTTTAGGATATTAGCTTTAATAGATTCATGGAAAAAATAATGTATCTTATAAAAGAAATAGTTAAAAAAGTTCTTTACAAATTAGGCTTTAGCCTCTCAATTGATTGGTCAGCTAGAGTAGAAGAAATGGGTGCTGATAGTGTTTATGACTCAAGAACATTAGGTAAAGATAAAAACCAAACAACAAAAGATCAGATAAAACTTTATGGCAAATTAATTAACAATGAATTGTGCCATATGGAGATTAGTAAAGTTCTAGATTATGGTTGCGGTATTGGGCGACACTATGAATTCCTTTCATCTCTCAATAGTTTAATAGATGAACCTATAATTATAGGGTTTGATCCTACAAGCGAATTATTGAAATTCTCACAAAGAAGAGGATATTATGAAGTGTATGATATATATAACTATGAATTAAAATATGACCTTATTTTTTGTCACATGGTTCTTGGAGGATTAAGCGATCAAGAGGTAGATATAGCTATTAAAGATATGAAAAGAAGCATCAATCAAACTGGTAGAATTGTTTTAATAGAATCAGTAAATAATGACAACCCAAGACTATACACAAAATGGAAAGCGCGCAGTCAGGAAAGTTACATGCCAAAAAACTCTGGTATTGAGTGGTCAATATTGGGTGAAACTTATGAAAATGATGATTGTTTAAAAATTATTTGTGGAAAATTAAGTTCTTAATTTTAAGATGTTAAATTGAATTTTTTAATTGCTATATCTTGTAATGTTGCATTAGCAACTTCATTCTATATGTACAGAAAGATGAGAGGTCTTAAAAACTTTTATTTAGATATCTGGACCTCAATACTAATTATAGCTTTAATACCAACAATTATTGGCATAAATGTTTTTCTATTAACTAATTATGAGATTCCATGGGGTCTTCATGACGAATTAAAGGAAGGCATTATCTTTCAAGTATACTTAGAATACTATGCTTCGTGGTGTCTCCTGTTTTTATTGCTTGGTTTTGGGGCTTCTTTAATAAAAACTAATGATGTTCGAGCGGCAACAAGCTACTGGGCATCAGCTAGAAATACCAATGTATTTGACTACTCTATATTGGTAATTTTTATTTTTATTATTCTATATGATTTGTATCTAATCGGTGATCTACCATTTTTTTACATTCTCAATGGAGATATCGCTGGCGCTGAAGAGGCTAAAGGAAAATTTTTTATAGCTAGAATGGCTGCAGGCATTCCCTTATTTGGTTATCTTATGCAATATTTTCCTCTTTTTGCACTAGGATGGACCTTTGATAGATTTTTGAATGAACGTAAAGTTTTACCTTTTTGTTGTGTTTTATTAATTAGCATTATTTATTCAGGGCTTACAATCATCAAAAGTTACGCATTAATGCCAGTTATAGTTTGCGCTGTGATTTATTTTGCAAAAGGAGACTATAAATTAAATTTTCAATTATTTATCAAATTAACTGCACTTGGCATGCTGGCTATAATTTTACCTTTCTTTTTGCTTTCTGAAGAGGGTGGTCTCATAGTCATTATGGCTGTTTTTGAAAGGATTTTTTTAGTGCAAATTCAAGGAGCATTTTTAATAAGGAGCTTTTATGATGGCATTGAATTAGAGGCTTTGCTAGAAGGCGCCCCTCTACTAAGCAGACTGGGTTACGAAACGATGGATCCTGCTGCAGATGTATTAAGAAAGATTTGGGGTGAACAAGCTTTTCTTGATGGATTTGTAAATATGAACTCACACTATATTGGGCAAGGTTTTGTAATGTTTGGACCTGCCATAATTCTTATAGGGCCAATTTTTTTATATCTTAATTTTGCTCTAATAACATTAATAATTCGTATTTTTTCTCAGAGCCCATTTAAAAGAGTTGCAAATATAATTTTAATTACTGTAGCTGCCTTAGTGCCAATCAATAATAATTTTGGAAATACTGTATATTTTAAGGCTATCTTAGCAACACTTATTTTGTTATTTATACTTTGGCCTTTATATTCATTAACAGTTGGAAAACGTCAAAAATGATTCATAAAAAATACATATATGAAGATTTTTTGCTTGTTTAGCAATATAACCTTTAAAATATTATTTTTAAAATCAATTAATAAAGAGAAATAAGTGAAACCAAAAATTATATTTTTTACTTCTTCACTTTTCAATTCAGATCGGGGTAGGGGAGGCATCGCTGAGTTACTTTACCAATTAATTCCAAATATGGTGACCAAATACGATGTAAAAGTTATAGCATTGTTTGGTGAAAATGAAGCTTGTGCTCCGTTCAAAGCAACTATTATTCAGAATAAATATCGCCACCGACCAGAATTAGATTTTTTTAATAAAGTGAAGTTTTGGACAATAACTTCTTTTTACTTAACAAAGTATATTATTAATAACTTTAATAATATAAAAAAAGCAAAAATAGTTTCTACAAGTCCAGGACCCTCATTCATACTCCCGTTATTTTTTAAGAATATTTTTATTTGGGAGAATGTTTCTTTTTTTGCCAAAAGAAAATTTATAGATCATTTACGTTTATTTTTATGTTACATACGAAACTCATTACTTATCGTTCCAACAAGTCATGAATATGAGTCTTTTAAAAAAAGACATTTTGTACCATCTGTGAAATACGTACCTGATTGGTTTCATCCCTGTATTGAGCCTAAACCAAGAAATAAAAATTATAAAAAAATTAAATTTATGTCTGCTGGTATGCTTGAAGAAAGAAAGGGTTTTGATCTTTTGCTTAAAGCAATCAAGCTTATTCCTGCAGATAAAAGACCTATGGTTGATTTTACAATTTTTGGTGATGGCGATCAGCGTGAGAAACTTAAAAGCTTGATTATCTCTTTAGGCATAGAAGACTCAGTATCTTTAATGGGTTTTGTGCCAGATCTCAATAATTACTATTATAATTTTAATGCTTTTATATTAAGCTCTAGGTATGAGGGCTTTCCATTAGTAATGATTAATGCTTTAGCCTCAGGCATGCCAGTAATTGCATTTGATTGCGAAACTGGTCCACGAGATATAGTTGTTTCAGGGTATAATGGTATTCTTGTAGAAAATGGTGATATTGAAGAGATGGCTAAGGCAATTATGTCTTTTGCGTTAACTTTAAATGAGATAAATTACTATGAAAACTGTGTCAGCTCTTCAAACAAATACTCTATTAAAAATAGTTTGATTTATTTAGATGAATTACTTACGAATTGATAATAAAACCTTATATTTATTATTTATAAAATATTTAGATTACGTTAGGAGATCATAGAATCAAATGAAAACATTAAAATTAAAATATTTTATAAATGCTGTTTTACGACCAAAAGGCAAATATTCTTTTTTGAGAATGCTAAAAAGTAACTCTGTAATATTAGATGTTGGATGTGGGAATTCTTCTGTTGCAAGGGTAAAATCGATCTTACCAAAGTGTAAATATACTGGTATTGATGTTGGTGATTATAATCAGACTGACTTTAGCAAAAGCTTAATGGACTCCTATTTAATATCTGAACCAGATAAATTTTCATCTAGTATAAGAGAATTAGGTCAAAATACATTTGATGTTGTAATATCTAGCCATAATATCGAGCATTGTGATGACCCAGAAGCCACTCTAGAGGAAATGCTTTATGTATTGAAGCCAGGAGGTAGTATCTATTTATCTTTTCCCTCTTCAAAGAGCATTAACTTTCCATCTCGATATGGCACTTTGAATTATTTTGATGATGATACACACAAGATTAGTCCTCCTGACTTTGATTTAATTAATGATAAGCTGTTAACCGCTGGATTTGAAATAAGCTATGCTACACGGCAATACAAGCCATTTATATTATTTTTTATAGGTTTTGTTTTAGAGCTTTTTTCAAAAAATCAAAAAAAAGTATTTATTGGTACATGGGAATATTATGGATTTGAAAGCATTATTCATGCGAAAAAGACTGATAATATTAATTAGTTATTATCACGAAACGTATCCATTATAATTATTTAGATGACAAACATTACTCCTCTAATTTCTATAATTACTCCCTCATATTTTTCAGAAAAACATATTGAGGATTGTATTTTATCAGTACTACATCAAACTTATGATAATTGGGAAATGTTGGTTATAGATGGACAATCTACTGATGGAACATTAAGAATAGTTGAGAAATATTCAAAGAACGATAAGCGTATCAAATTAATAAATAATATTGAAGACGATGGGCCAGCTCAGGCAAGAGCATTTGGTATAAAAAAAGCCAGCGGTGATTACTTTGCATTTATTGATTCTGATGATATGTGGTTACCTAACAAGCTAGAGTTACAGCTAGCATTTATGATTGAAAACACTTATTCATTTACTTTTACAAGATATCGATTAATAGATAAAAATGGAGCAGAGTCAGTGGCATCTTTAGGGGGGCATAATTCTAATACATATAATCAGTATTTAAGACGTCGAGGTATTGCTAATAGTTCTGTAATGCTTAAAAGAGAATGTATTAATAATGATATTTTAGAATCAATTAGAAGCGCTCACGCTGAGGATACGCTTTGGTGGTTATTGATTATGAAAAATGGCTATCATGCATTTGCTCTTCAAAAAGTGCTTATGATTTATAGGGTTTTGCAAAACTCAAGATCATCTCAAGTTTTTAAAAATCAGCAGGCAGTATGGTCGATGTATAGAGATACTCTTGGTTTAAATATTTTTCATGCCTTTTTTAATAATAGTTTATATTTAATCGATGTTTTTTTTAGACGCCTCAAGTTTTTCTATTTCAATAAAAAAATGAATCGCAAAATATGAAAAATGCTGAAGTTGTAATTTTGGCAGGCGGATTTGGAACTCGAATGTCGCACTTATATCCAGATATACCCAAGCCTCTAATTCCTGTGCGCAATACTCCTATTCTCGAACATATTATAAATGAATGTGTGAAATATGGATTTAAAAAAATTCTTCTTGTTCTTCATTTTGGTGAAGATAAAATAAAGCAACACTTTGGAAATGGAGAAAAGTTTGGGGTTGAAATAGGTTATTTTACTGAAAAAGAGCCTTTGGGCACAGGAGGCGCTCTGTTATCTGTACAAACCTTAGTTGCAGATCAATTTTTAGTTATGTATGCAGATGTTTATTGTGATGTTAACTTACAAAAGTTTGTGGGCTTTCATAGTCAGCATAATGGCTCTATTTCTATTCTAGTTCATCCAAATAGTCATCCGCAAGATAGCGATTTAATTATTTTAGATAATGATGATCGAGTTATTGAGATTAGTGCCCATCCACATAAAAATCCCGAATCTATAAGAAACCTAGTAAATGCTGCCATGTATGTAGTAGAACGCGATGTTTTGTCTAATATTAATTTAAAAAGCCATAAGCTAGATATTGCACAAAATATTTTTCCAGAACTTCTTAAGATGGGAATACATATTTTTGGCTATCAGACAGTAGAATATATCAAAGATATGGGTACTCCAGACCGTTTATTGTCTGTTGAAAGCGATATTCAAAACAAAGTCTGTTCAGCTAGATCTGATGATGTAAATCGTAAAGCAGTTTTTCTTGATCGTGATGGTACTATTAATAAGACCGCAGGATTCATCAACTCACCTAATGATATCGAGTTGTTAGATAATGTTACAACTGCAATATCATTGTTAAATAAGTCAATTTATCTAGCTATTTGTGTAACCAATCAACCTGTAATTGCTCGTGGCGAATGTAGTTTTGATGGAATGCAAAAAATTCATTCTAAGTTAGAATATCTTTTGGGTGCTGGAGGCGCTTACTTGGATAAGTTATATTTCTGCCCTCATCATCCTCATAGTGGATTTAAAGATGAAGTTAAGGACCTAAAAGTAGTTTGCAATTGTCGAAAGCCAAAACCTGGACTTTTTCACCTTGCACAAAAAGAACATAATATCAGTTTGACTGATTCGTGGATTGTTGGAGATAGAACAGCAGATATTGCTTCTGCAAATAATTTTGGTGGGTATAGTGCCTTAGTATTATCAGGAGATGCCGGACAGGATTATAAATACAAATCGAGACCTAATATTGTTTCATTGAACCTTTATGATGCTGTAAATTTCATTTTAGATCATTTTGATAGATTCAATAAATTCATAACAAATCTTACATCACAAATAGGATCTAAAAAATATATTCTTATTGGCGGTTGTTCCAGAAGTGGAAAAAGTACATTAGCATCATTATTAAAAACCATGCTATCACACCAATCAAGAGTCTCTCATATAGTTGAACTAGATCAGTTTTTATTTAGTAAGAGAAATGAAAATACTCCTTATTTAGAAAGATATGATTTAAAGCAAATCAAATCAGCCTTGAGTAAATTTGATATATCTTCTGCAAAAACATATCATGATATTGGTTTTGACCACATATCTAATAAGACAATAAAATATGGAGAATCACCACTTTCTCATGATGATATTGTGATTGTGGAGGGCACCATTCTTCCGCAAATAATTAACTTGATTGAAGCCCCTTATATAAGCATTTTTGTAGATGCTCATAAAGAAGATCGTCATAAAAGATTTATGCAGAAATATGAAATGAGAGATATGTCAAAAAAAGAAATTGATAGATTGTGGTCTGAGAGAGAAAAGAATGAAGATGCTTCAATAATTAGTTTCATTGAAAGAGCTGACTTTGTTTTTAATAATAGGGAGAGTTAAATGATTATCACTAGGACACCTTTCAGAATGAGTTATGTAGGAGGAGGAACAGATATAAAGGCCTTTTATAAAAATGAGCCAGGAGCCGTTCTTTCCTCAACCATTGATAAGTATATGTATATTACTTTGCATAAAAAATTTGATGGAGGTATTAGAGTAGCATATTCCAGAACAGAGGAAGTATCTGGTATTGATGATATCAAGCACCCTTTAGTTAGAGAATCTTTAAAAGAGCTTGGAATTATGGGAGGCATTGAACTTACTTCCACTGCAGATATACCTGCAAAAGGAACAGGCCTTGGATCTTCTAGCAGTTATACCGTTGGTTTATTGAAAGCCTTATATACATATATTAAGAAAGATATCTCTATCAACCAATTAGCTGAACTTGCTTGTAATATTGAGATAGTAAAGTGCAAAGAACCTATTGGAAAACAGGATCAATATGCTGCTGCATTTGGAGGGCTTAATCTTTTCGAATTTATGCCCGATGATTCTGTAAATGTCAGCCCGGTAATTTGTTCTAATGAATTTAGAAATACTTTAAATCTTTCAACTCTAGTTTTTTATACAGGTTTAACTAGATCTGCATCTGGCATATTGGCAGAACAAACAAAGGTTTCTAGTCAAGAAAACAAGAAGTTAACTTTAAGACGTATGGCGAGGTTAGCATATGATTTTAAAACAGGTATTGAGAATAATAGTTTGGAACATCTTTCTGAACTTCTTAAAGAAAATTGGTTGTTAAAAAAAACTCTAACTGACGGAATTACTAATTCGACTATTGATGAAATTTATAGTACTGGAATTGAGGCTGGTGCCTATGCTGGAAAATTATTAGGTGCTGGGGCAGGCGGATTTATGATGTTTTTGGCCCCTGAAAATAAGCATATACAAATTATAAATTCATTGCATAAACTCAGGCCTGTAAAGTTTAATATTGAATCTAATGGTTCCACAGTTATTTATAATGAATAAAAAAATAAAGGAGAATTAAATGAAATTATTTAAAGAAGAGGTATTTAATATTTCAAACTATATAGAAGAGCATAATAAGGTGCTCTCAAAAATCGATGTTGATTCCTTACAAGCAGCAATTGATATGGTGGTAGATGCTTTCCAAAGGGGTGTAAAAATAATAACGTGTGGTAATGGAGGTTCGGCATCTACTGCATCACATTATATTACTGACTGGGTTAAAATGGCTAATCTTGCTACTGGAGAAAAGTTCAGAGGCTTCTCATTAGTTGATAATATTGGATTAGTTACAGCTTATGGTAATGATTTGTCTTACGATGATATTTTCAGTGGTCAATGTACTGCATTACTTGATAAAGGTGATTTGTTGGTTGTTGTTAGCGGAAGTGGAAATTCTACCAATATTGTCAATGCAGTTAATGAGGCTAATAAAATTGGAGCTGATACGTTAGCCATCTTGGGTTATGACGGTGGTGAAGTTATTAAGATAGCAGGTAAAACATTTTTAGTACCTAGCTTTGATATGCAGGTATGCGAGGATATCCACTTAATGTTTGGTCATTTGGTAATGAAAGCTCTATGCGATGACAATATTAAAGGAGTTATCTAATATGAGGATAGCTATCATTGGAGGCGCTGGGTTTGTAGGTACTAGATTAGTATCTCGAATGAAGATGTCCAATTTTGAATATTCCATTTTTGATATTAACTCTAGCAAATTATTAGAGAATATTACCCATCTTAATGTTGAAGATCCAAAATCACTTGAGAATATTAAGGGTGCAAACTCTATCATCAATTTAGCCGCAGTTCATAGGGATGATGTCTTGCCTTTGAGTCGTTATGATGATGTAAATGTCCAGGGTGCAGTTAATGTCTGTGAAGCAGCGCGTAAGTATGGTATTGATAAGATTGTTTTTACAAGTTCAGTTGCAATATATGGATTTGCACCACCAGAGACCAATGAGTCAGGTGAACCAAATTATTTTAATGATTATGGTCGTACAAAATATTTAGCCGAACAAATCTATAAAGAATGGCAGGCTGAGGATTCAGAAAATCGAACTCTTGTTATTGTAAGGCCAACTGTTATTTTTGGTGAAGGTAACAGAGGGAACGTTTATAATCTATTAAAGCAAATTGCTTCCGGTAGATTTGTGATGATTGGTAATGGTAAAAATAAAAAATCTATGGCTTATGTTGAGAATGTATCTGCATTTATAGAGCATAGTTTGTCATTTAAGCCAGGACTTCACATCTACAATTATATTGATAAGCCTGATTTTGATATGAATGAACTAGTTATCAAGGTACGTAAAACTTTGTTTGATAAAAATAACGTCGGTCCAAAGCTACCTTCCTTTTTAGGAAAGATAATTGGTTATTTTGCTGATCTTTTTGCAAAATTAACTGGCAAAACACTTCCAGTTAGCAGCATACGTATCAAAAAATTTATGTCCACAACACAATTTGCATCATCAATGAATAATATTGACTTTGTACCGCCGGTTAGCCTAGAGGAAGGTTTAGCTCGAACACTTCGTTATGAGTTTCTGGAAGATAATTCAGGCAAACAAATTTTTGAAACAGAATAGATAAGCTAATTTTTTTTGTTTATAATTTTTTTTATAAATATTTCCACTAATAATTTACTTTAAAAACATAATAAAATGATTAAATTTAAAAACTTAAGTCATGAAGTACCATTTGCGACTTTTAAAACAAAATATGACCAAGCTATAGATGCTGGCCAAATAGGCATTGAAGCTATTTCAATCTCTTCTTTTGATTCGAAATTAAATGAGGTTGATTCAAGGTATGTAAACCTTAAGTTCGTCGAAAATGATGAGTTCATATTTTTTAGCAACTATGAATCTCCAAAAGCATTTGCTTTTAATTCCAACAACCAAGTAGCTGTATTAGTTTATTGGGCTAGTATTAATGTTCAGATTAGAATAAAGGCTAAAATTAAAAAAACTTCGAATGCATACAATCAAAAATATTTTTCTGAAAGATCAGGGAAAAAAAATGCATTAGCTATTTCATCTAATCAATCAAAGCCAATAGAATCTTATAGCTTAGTTAAAAAAAATTATAAACTATCTTTAGAAAATGATGATCTAAAAAAATGCCCAGAATATTGGGGAGGTTATTCATTTACTCCATACTATTTTGAATTTTGGAAAGGCCATGAGTCAAGATTGAATAAAAGAGAAGCCTATAAAAAAATCGGTGATAGTTGGAAGAATCTTATTCTTCAACCCTAGGTAAATTTTATTGCTTAATAGTTTAATTAGTATAAAATCACCGAAATGAAAAACATCAAACTATCACAAATAAATAGAATTAAATTTAATATTTAATGTTCGAAATCTTTTCTAATTTTCTAAAGGTACTATCATAGCTTCTCAAAAGAAAAATATTATCCCCATTAACGAAAAAATTAGAGCCACCGAAGTTATGCTTATTGGTTCAAATGGAGAGAAACAGGGCTTAGTTTCAATTGATGTAGCTTTAAATTCTGCTGAGGCTGCTGACCTTGATCTCGTGCAAGTATCTCCATCTGATGCAAATCCAGTTGTATGTAAGCTATTAGACTATGGAAAGCATATCTTTGAAAAGAAAAAAAGCACATCATCATCTAAGGTTAAAGTAAAAAGAAATACTGTTAAAGAAATAAAATTTAGGCCGTCTACCGATGTAGGCGATTACAATATTAAATTAAAAAAGATTAAAAGCTTTATTCTTGATGGAGATAAGACTAAAATAAGTGTCCGA
>MDTG01331514.1_pt1 | contig 27242 bp, 23 predicted proteins | sample 811421 | NCBI WGS metagenome assembly MDTG01 (sample SAMN05326645, study PRJNA326480) | marine metagenome | isolation source: seawater | place: Pacific Ocean: South East | collected 2011
GAAATGATGATCTGAATATCTTCGATAGCTATTTAAATGTTCACTGATAGTATTTCTATCATTTGCAGAATGTAACTGATATAAAACTAATACTTTCAATTATTATTATTTATGAAGTGATTTTTAATAATTAAATTTTATTAATTATAATATTTTGATACATCAATATGAGGGTAAATCTTGTTTTTTCCAATTTTAATGAACGCAGGTTCATGTGGAGGAAAATAAAATGCTCTAACTTTTCGATTAATAAGCTCCCAATCATCGTCTAGTTTTATTTCTTTTAATTCTTCTAAATTAAATCTACTGTAAAATGTTCCTTTACTTTCAATTTTTTTCATTGGCAGTTCAATACCTAAATTTAAATGTGAAATCAATTTTTTAAAATTTTTCTTGGCAGGAGATATTGTCTTATTATACAATGAATATGCAGTATCATTTTTAAATATTGGGATTGTTTCCTCAAATATAATATCACCCATGTCAACACGAGGAATAAGCTTATGAATAGTAGTTATATAATAATTATCAGAATTTAAAATTGCGTGACTAATAGAATTATGTCCTTTATAATTTGGTAACTTAGCATTGTGTAAATTATATGATTTTCCATCGACATAGTCTATTATTTTATGACTAAGTATCCATGGATGTTGAAGAGAAATTATAGCATCAATATCATACTTATCAAATGCCTGTAAAATTAATTCTTCATTTCTATTTGAATTATCAATATATTCAACGTCTTTCAAAATTCTATTTATCTCGTTTTGATAAAAAGAATTACTCGTTACAATTAATGGAATCTTAATATTTTTGAATGATTCATCTTGAAAAACTTCAATGCAATTTTTAGCAATAATTCCTTGAGCTAACAGTGCAATTTTCATGTAATATTATTTTTGATAAGTGCTTCCAATATGGTTTCATAATATAATTGATGACCTTTAACGCTCATATGAATTTCATCTGGAAGCAAACATCCATTTAAATGTGCAGATTTTGACAACCAAATCTTTTCATGATCAACTAAAATTACATTAGATTCTTCAGCTACTTCTCTTATAATCTTGTTATAGTCTTCATTACTTTCTTGAAATGAAATATCAATGTTTTCAAATTTTGAAGTTTTAGTTGATGGATGGTTAGTACCAATAAAAATTTTTTTAGCTCCAAATATTTTTGCTCTTGAAATAATTTCTTTCATATTATACTTGAATGCATGCTTAGAAACTCTTGGAACACCTTTATCAGTCTTCCAGTAGTTACAATCATTCAGTCCAAATTGAGTATATAGTATGTCTATTCCGTGAGATTGCACATCAAAAGGCATTCTTTCTAACGCCATTCTTGATGTATTTCCGCTTACAGAAATATTATTTAACCACAAGTCGTTATATTTTTTATGTAAAAATTCACTCAGTTTTGTAGCCCATATTAAATGTGGAGAAATAAATTGACCATAACAAATTGAATCTCCAAATAGAATAAATTTCATAGATTATTTTTTATTAGTTTTTATTATTAGTGAATTATTAAAAGTTAATTAAATTTTAAATGAGTTAATTCATTATTCACACTATATTTTTCATAATAATCAAGTGAATCAATTACAATTTCATCTAAATTTTTAAAATTAAAATGGTTAAAATCTTTTTTAGTTTTTTCTGAATCTAATAATATTGAATGTATATGATTATTTTCAAGTTTAATTAATTTTGGAGTTTTTATGTTTTTTATTTTCATGTGTTTAACTAAACAATTATACAGTTCTAAAACTGTTGTAGTTTTACCACTTGAAAAATTATAGATTCCTTCCCCTAATCCCAAACATACTGCTTTAATTAAAACATCAATTAAATCTTTGATATGAACAAAATCTCTTCGCGAGTCTACTATTACACATTCATCATCATTTTTTAATCTTTTATAAAAGATTGGTAGAGGACCACTTAAGTTTCTTGGTCCGATAATATTTGACAATCTAAATGACACAAAGTTAAGCCTTGAAATATTTAGATAATATTCAGCAACGGTTTTTGATATAGAGTAACTGCTATTTCCAGGGTTTAATGGACTGCCAACTTTTACAGGAACTTTAGAATTTCCATAGCAAAGACCTGTTTGTAAGTAAATAAATCTGTCAACTTTAATTTTTTCAGATATTTTAATTAAATTAATTGATGCTGAGGAATTAACTAAACAATCCCTAATCCAATTATCTGGATCATCATAAGAGGCAGCTGAATGAACTACGATTTTAGGGTTAAATTTTTCAAATATTCTGTTTATAGTTTCAAAATTTGAAATATCAACTTTAAAAAAATCAATTCTTTTATCAATTCTAAGATGATCTCTCTTTCCAGTTGACAAATCATCTATAGCAACTATTCTATAATCACTATTAGTCAAAATAGAGTCAACAAGATGTGAGCCTATTAATCCACAAGCACCCGTAACAACTATAGTCTTTTTCAAAAAAATATGTTTTGAATTAAGTAACTGAAAAACTCTTACTATTAAAATGTTTTTTACAAAACATCTTCTTTCAATTTTTTAAAATAACTCTGCTTATCAATAAAAGTTCTATGCCATATTTCCAAATTTAGTAATCCCCAAAGCTTTCTACTAAATTTAGTTTCTTTATCTAGAGATTCTTTAACCAATTTATAATCAACTAAATCTCTATTAAGTGCTTTGGAACTACCCAAAATATCCATAACAAAATTTTTTGCATCACCTTTGATCCAATCATTCAAAGGAGTAGGAAACCCCATCTTGTCCTTTCTATTATTTATAGAATCTGGCAAATATTTTTTAGTAACTTTTTTTAGAACATGCTTTAAGTCCCCATTTTTAAATTTTATATCAGCAGGAATTTTAGCTGCTAATTCAACAATTTCAATATCAAGAAGCGGGACCCTAGATTCTAAACCATGTGCCATACTCATTCTATCTTCTACTTGTAACAATGCAGGCAAGAGTGTTTTAAAATCATAGTGGGTCATTAAATCAAAATAAGATTCTTTCCTAACATTATCACCATTGAATATTTTTTTAAATGATTGCTTTGTAGAGTAACTTTCTAAAAGTTCCCATCTAATTTCTTTATCTAATGTAGGTGCACGATTCACTAATTGAAAATATCTTTCATCCATCGGATCGAATAAACCATTACTCCAACTAGACTTGATTAAAGGTTTGTAATTTTGCAACGAAACTAAATTTGGAATAATTGACTCGTAAGTAACTACAAAATTACCATCATTAATTTTACCATCAATTGCACCTTTTATGCATTGTTCAAAATAAGCAATTAAATATCTTGTATAACCTCCAAAAATTTCATCTCCTCCTTGTCCTCCTAGTACTACTTTTCTGTGTTTTGCAGCTAACTTAGAAACCATGTATTGAGGAAATGATCCTGGACCTGCGACTGGGTAATCTAAGTGATAAATTACTTTTTCAATATTTTCAATGAAATCTTTTGACTTTATATCAATTGTCTTTAGTTCATATTTTTTTTGACTTGCAGCATCTTCTGCATATCTGCTTTCATCAAAGTTTTCACCATATTTTGAGAATTTACCAGTAAATCCAATAAAATTTTCCGATCCTTTAAGTTCTGATGCGAGTGATGCTATTGAAGTTGAATCTACACCGCCACTTACATATGCGCCAACAGGAACATCACTTCTTAAGTGGATTTTTACAGATTCATTTAACCTTTTGCTAAGCTCTGACTCAAAATATTTAGAAGTATGAAAAAAATCTGGCTCATAAAAAACCTCCCAATATTTATCTGTCTTAATTTTTCCATCACCGATAATTAAATTATGTGACGGTTCTAGTTGAAAAATATTTTCAAAAAGTGTTTTATCATTTAGCAATAATTGCAACGAAAGATAATCTTTAACACCATCAAAATTTAATTTAATATTTTCCGCAAAAGGCAGTAATGTTTTTATTTCAGATGCAAAATAGAAGTTATTATTTACTACAGTATAATAAAATGGTTTTATGCCAAATTGGTCTCTAGAACAAAATAATCTATTTTTTTTTGGGTCCCAAATTGCAAAAGAGAACATACCTCTAAACTTCTTAACGCAGTTAACTCCCCACTTGTTATAAGCCTTTAATATGACTTCAGTATCACTTGAAGTTCTGAAATCATAATCAGAAAGTTCTTCTCTTAACTCTAAATAATTATAGATTTCTCCATTATAAGTAATACAGCAACCTGAATCATCATTCATTGGCTGGGCTCCTGTACTGAGATCAATTATACTTAATCTTTGATGTCCAAGTCCTACATTTCCTTTTTCATTAATCCAAATGCCATCTCCATCAGGTCCACGATGTTTTTGAATTTTCTCCATAACTTTTAAATAAGACCTTATTTTTGGATTTTTTTGATGGTTTAATTCAACAATTCCTGATATTCCACACATATTTATTAATTTATTTTACTAGTATCCCATTTCAAATTTGGCCTAATGAAGCCTCCATAACCACCATCGAATCCTTTACTAAGAATACCATCATCAATTGCTTCAAATTTTAAAATATATTCTAAAGAATATGGATCAGATCTTTCACCAGACATTCCTACTATACTGATTGAATATATTCCATCATTCAAAATATCTCCAGGAATTATACATTTAGATTTATAATCACCAACAGGCATTTTCTTACCAAAATATTTTTTTTCTTTATTGTTTATTGAACTAAACACACATTGACCTTTCTGATCAAAAAGGGTTAATGAAAAAAGATTTTTATATCCATCAATTAATACAGAATAGTCAATCTCAATAGTTAAACCATTTGAGATATCAAACTTATCTTTAATATTTGACTGATGATCTAATAATCTAACCATGTTAATTGAACAATATTTATTTCCGCTGTAATGTTTAGGTTTCCATATACCAGCAGTATTGATTACAGATTCAGGTCCTTGCATGTATTTATTGATTCCATCATCAGTGTCACCTAGGAAAGTCGAAATTCCCTGTTCTAGAATTAGCACTTTTGAACATAAATTTCTTATTGCCCCCATATTGTGGCTAACAAAAAGAATTGTTCTGCCACTTCCGGTTACATCATTCATTTTTGATAAACATTTTTCTTGAAATTCAACATCACCAACTGCTAGAACTTCATCAACTACTAAAATCTCTGCTTTTAAAAATGCAGCCACAGCAAATGCTAATCTAACATACATTCCGGATGAGTATCTTTTGACAGGCGTATCGATGTATCTTTCAACTCCAGCAAAAGAAACGATTTCATCAAAGTTATTTGAGATTTCATTTTTATTCATTCCTAAAATTGCACCATTTAAAAAAATATTGTCTCTTCCTGAAAGCTCAGGATGAAAGCCAGTTCCAACCTCAAGAAGACTTGAGATTTTTCCTTTTATTTTGATTTGACCTTCCGAGGGTGATGTTACTCTACTTAAAATTTTTAGAAGGGTACTTTTACCTGCACCATTTCTTCCAATTATTCCTAATGCATCACCTTTATTCAAACTAAAATTAATATCTCTTAAACTCCATACAAACTCAGAGTCAGAAGACATATTTCTATCATTTGATTGTGCATTTTCTTTGTATATATCTACATTATTAAAAATTAAATTTTTTAATCTTTTTATGTCTTGTTTAAATGAACTACTATTATATTCTCCCAGTCTATAAATTTTACTTACATTCTTTACATCTAAAATTATATTATTCTCTATCATACGCTATCTACAAAATTTCGTTCAACATTATTAAATAATAAAATACCTATTATTAATACAGTAAATGCTAAAATTATAGGATAAGATAAGTCTGAAAGAACGAAAGAGGAACGGCCAAAAAAACCCATTCTAATTCCTTCTAAAAGGTGTGTTGTTGGATGAAAAGAAACTATAGTTTTTGAAATTCCTGAAAGACTACTCAAAGGGTAAACAACTGTAGTTCCAAACATCAACAGTTGAACTCCAAAACTCAAAGCAAATGATAAATCTCTATACTTTACTGTAATTGAAGCAATAATTAAACCAAATCCTAAACCCTGAATCATTATAACTAAAATGATAAATGGAAATAATATTAAATATGTATTTGGAATAACTTGATTACCAATAATATTATAAATCAATATGATTAATAATACTAAAATAAGCTGAAATAAATATTTTATTAGTGATGAAATAGCTCCACTTATAGGCATAATTAATCTAGGAAAATAAACTTTACTAAAAACTGTTATATTATCTAAGAAGGTTGTTGATGTTTTTCTCATAATATCAGCAAATAATACCCAAGCAGTAATTCCGGTAATATAAAATAATGGTAATGGTATCTCATCAGTAGGTAATTTAGCTACCCTACCAAAAATAAAAACATAAACAAATGCAGTTACTAATGGTTGTCCAAAAAACCAAAAAGGTCCAAGTATGGTTTGTTTATAAAACGAAGTATAGTCTCTTTTAACAAGCAATAAAAGTAAATCTCGATAAGCCCACAAACTTTTAAAATCAAACTTGAATATATTATTTTCTGATTTGATTACTAAATCCCACTTATTATTATTCATCAATTAATTTTGTATTAATTAAATTATTTTTAAAAATTAACGATAAACATAAAAAAGTATAAAATGCAGATAACATAATTGAAAAAACTAATCCAAAGAATATACTTTTTATTACTGGAGTCAGGCTAAACCCCCCGTTAGGAAATTCGGGTACATATGGTGGTTCATAAATACTATAAAATGGTGTCATTGCTATTAATTCCATTTTCAAAGATTCAACATTGATCGCAGCCTCTTGGTAGATATTTGAGTATAAATTAAAGTCAGATGTTAATTTTTCAAGTTTTGTTAAGGAAATAGATGACTTAAAACCTTTATTTTCATCTCTATACTTTGCTAATTTCAATTGACTTTCTTCAAATTTTGTCTTTGCTGAGTCTAGTTTTTGTGTCAGTAAACTTAAATCTCTTCTCAGTTTTCCAGTTTTTAATCTACTTGCTTCTTCTCCAAGTTTTTCTATTAGTAAATTATTTAATCTTGCACTAAATTTAGCTTCGGGTGCTATTGTAGTTATTTTGACTGATTTAGTACCTTTAATTTCTACTTTTGATTTGAAAGTGGAAATCAAGGATTTCTCATATGATGTTAGAAATTGTAAAGTATCTTTAAATTTAACCGTTACACCTGCCACTTTATCATTTTCAGTTGATTTGAAAAGATTTAAAAATTTTGATTTTACATTTGAAATATAATTTCTTACTTTTTGTAAACTGTTAACTCTGCTAGTGTTTAACAGGTATTCCTCAATTGAAACAAATTTTCCAAAGTTCTCAGAGTAAATTTCTTCCTCAAGTATTTTTTTGAGAAATGATGTTCCATTTATTATATTTTCAAAAGATTCTATACCAATTGTATTAGTAGAAGGTATTGTTAATAAATCTTGAAACTCACTTATCTCACTACTAGGCGGAATTCCACTATCTGGAATAATTGTAGATTCTGCTATAAAATATTTTTCTGATGAACTAAAAAAAACTAATCCAATCAAACTAAAAACAATAACACATCTAATTATAATTCTTTTGAAAGAAAATAAATATTTAATTATTTGGTATAAGGATATTTTTTCTGATTTAATAATATTTTTCAAAAAAATAAATCTATAATCTAGATATATATATTTCTCAATTTTTTTTAACATAAGTTATCTTAGTTATCAGTAACTGCTTTAAACAATAAGTAGGTAGAGACAGATGAAGATATTATTGCAAAAACATCATTGATATTAAATTTAGATTTACTTTCATCAATTGATGGTACAACAATTTCACTATCTTTTTTAACAGGTGGAAAAAACTTAAAAAACAAAAAAGATTTAACTTTCTTTACATTTCCATCAGAGTAAACTATGTAAGAATTATTGATTCTTGCATTATTCTTAATACCACCTGCATTGTCAATATAGTTTTTAAAGGATTTTCTTTTATCAAAAACTACGTTAGTTGGTCTATATACTTCACCATTTATTGTAACTGTCATATTTGATGAAGGAACATAAACGATGTCTCCATCTAATAATAGCAAGTCTTTAGTAGAGTCCAATTTAGATTTTACAATATCATTGTATGAAATTTTTATTTCTCTGAACAATAAATCTTTATCACCTACCTTAACATTTTTAGTTGTTTCTAAACTTAAACTATCCCTTTTAATAGTAATTTTTTGATCATCATCATTTTTATCTAGTTCATCAATGTCCTTTTTGTTTAAAATTTTATCATTTTCAATTAAATTAAATGATTTATTAATTTGTTTTGATAATAGAGTCGAGACAGAATTTGTAAATCTAGAATCTTTAATAAATTTCGATAAATCTTTTTTTATTTGATATTCAGAGGAATCTTTAGAAATAGTAAAATCTGAATTTTTTCTTAAAATTATTAATCCATTTAAATTTGCAGTTGATAAAAACCCTCCAAATCTATCAATAATGTCGGATAAATTAGTACTACCTTTATTTATTATATATTCTCCTGGATATAATACATCACCGGACACAAAAACCTTATTAATATTGGATTGAGTCGGATTTTTTCTAACATTTATAAAATCACCATCCTCTAAAATAAAATTATCAATGTCAGTAATTTTTTTGGGTATTTTGATTTTATAATTTTTTAATTTTTTAGAATTATAATCTAATCTTGACACTTCAACTATTCCGCCAATTCCAGTTTTTTTAACACCATCACTTAGGATAATAGCATCCATCAATGTCATTCCTTCAAAAAAAATAAAATTACCAGATTTGTTAATTTCGCCTTGAATATTTACATATTTTGTTTCATCAAGTTGAAACTTATTTGGTATATATAATAACGACTGCTTTGCTATTTTTACATTGAGATTACTTTTTTTATTTAGATCGTAAGATTTTAATTTGGGGTAATCATTCACAGAATTTTCAAAAATGCTTACAATTGGAGAAGAATCATCAGCTAAACCTCCAACCGAGGTCAAGACATCCTGTAAAGTCAAGGTTGATTTCCAATTGACATAACCAGGCTTATTAACTGAACCTGTTACCTGAACTCTACTAACATTTTTTTCATCAAAAGAAAGCACTTCGATAAGATCCCCATCATTGACTTCTTGTAGATTTAAATTAAAATCTATTGATTTAACAAATTGATTTGGTCCATTAAATCGTTTTAAATTTATCCTTGATTTATCTGCAAATGATTCAAAGCCTCCGCTAAAATCCAAAAGATCTTTTAGGCTTTGTTCATTATTTATTTCATAGTATCCTGGGTTTTTTAGTGCTCCTGTAAGGTTAATTCTCTTTTTGTAAGAATCTACTACAATCACATCTTGATCATTGAAGGAAAATTGATTATTCATAATTCCTTTCTTAAAATAATCATATAAATCTACTCTAAATAACAATTTATTATTTCTGTATACTTTGATATCCCTTAAAGTTCCTCTTGTTGTTGGTCCCCCAGACTTATACAAGACGTTAAAGACGGAAGAGTTAGAAGGAACAGAATATGATCCAGGATTTTTGATTTCTCCAAATAGGTTCACTGAAACTGATCTTGTATTAGTTAAGACAATATCCATAAATGTAGTTTGAGGATAAGAGACTAGACCTTTATGAGCTATTGAAAGTTTTTGCTTAATTAAAGAAGAAGCAGCATTAATTGAAAGGCCTGAAACAGTTACAAATCCTATAAAAGGCAATTTAATTTTTCCATCCTTATTTACATTTAAGTCATAATTAAAATCAGTATCTCCAAATATCACAACATTAAATTCATCACCAGAACCTAGAATATAATTTTTAGGCGTAGGAATAGAATTAAAATCAGTAAAATTAAATTCATTTGAGTTAAATAGTTTTAATCCGTAGATACTTTTTTCATATGATGTAATATCATCATTTTCAGAACTTTTAAGTACAAAAAATGGATCTGCAGAAACAGAAATTTGTTGCTTTCTTATTCTTTCAATTATTTTTAATGATGCTGCATAAGAATAACCACCTTCCATCAATAGTTGAGGTAGAGTTTGAAAATCATAACCAAGCTTTTTTGCATTAGCCCAAAATTCATTAAGTTGATTTTCAGAAAATAAATCAATTTTTTCATCAAGAAACTCAGTTTCTTGTGAGTTAGAATAAAATCCTACGAAATAAAAAACAAGGCAAATCAATAATAAAAATCTTGATCTTAAAAATTTTTTGTAAGAAATTATATTCTTATTATTTCTAACTTTTATCATCATATACAAATTAAAATTATTTATCAAAAAAACCTAGTATTTTACTAATAATGTAGTCTTGAGTATTTTCATCCATCTCAGTATGAATTGGGAGCGACAAAACTCTTTCACAAAGATTTTCAGTTATGGGCAAATCTCCTAATTTGTAACCATAATTTTTATATCCCAGCTGCAAATGATTGGGAATTGGATAATAAATCATTGATGGAATATTATTATTATTTAAGAAACTTATTAAAGAATTTCTAGTTTCTAAGTCATTTATTTTAAGTGTGTATTGGTGATAAACATGATTAGAGAAACTTGAGGTTTTAGGTGTCTCTATTTGATGTATATTTGAAAAGGCATCATTATATTTTTCTGCAACATTTTTCCTAGCTAAATTGTACGTATCCAATCTTTTAAGTTTAACTTTAAGAATTGCTGCCTGTAAGCTATCTAGTCTTGAATTAACTCCAATTGAATCATGGTAATACTTTTTACTTTGACCATGATTTGAAATCATTTTTATTTTTTTTGCAAAATCTTCATCATTTGTAAAAATAGCTCCTCCATCTCCATAACATCCCAAATTTTTTGATGGAAAAAAAGAAGTTGATCCAGCGTCACCTATAGTTCCAGCCTTTTGGAAAGTATTATTTGAAAATTTAAATCTTGCACCTAATGCTTGGGCTGTATCTTCAATTATTTTGATATCTGTTCCTTGTACAATTTTTTTGATTTCTTCCATATTTGCACACTGTCCATACAAATGAACAGGTACAATTGCGGCAGTATTTTTTGTTAAATTTTTCTGAATATCATCAATATCAATATTAAAAGTTATTGGATCGACTTCAACAAAAACAGGTTTTAAACCTAGTAATGCAATAACCTCAACTGTAGCAACATAAGTAAAAGATGGTACAATAATTTCTGAATTTCTTTTAAATCCATAGCTCATCATAATTATTTGTAGAGCATCCGTACCGTTGGCACATGGAATTACATTATTAACATCAAGATATTTTTCTAAATCATATTGAAACTCTTTTACGATAGGCCCATTAATAAAAGAAGTTGACTCAAAAATCTTGTCAAATTCAAAAAATATATCTTTTTTAATAGAATTAAATTGATTATATAAATCAACCATTTGTATTTTTTTAATCATTTTAAAAAGGGATGGTTAGTTAATTTTTCATTCGATAGAGGGTGATAATCTCCTGATAAACTTTCAGGCTTTGAGTGTCTTATATTGTGTACTAACTCTATTGCATTTCTTGTCTCATTAACACCAAACCCATTTCCACTTAAAATTTGATTATAGGATTTAGTGTGTAATTCTGTAAATCCACCACTAAATTCTAATTCTTTACCCTCTATAGAAATTGATCTAAATGTTCTTTGTCCAATTTTTTTAATATGGTTTGGTAGTAAGTTTTCATTAATAGACAAGAACCATCTTACATTAGCATTTTTTAATTTCAAAAAACCTCCAGCTCTATCATGACTATTGACATGAACTGTATTTGATATCGGGCTTCCAAATATCCAAGTTAACATGTCAAAAAAATGGACTCCAATATTAGTCGCAATACCTCCAGACTTATCTAAATTTCCTTTCCACGAAGTATAATACCAATTTCCTCTTGATGTCAAATATGTTAAATCAATATCATAGTTTTTTTTAGTACTGCTTTGATCTATTTCTTTTTTTAACTTTAATATACTTGGATGAACCCTAAGCTGTAAAATATTCCAAATTCTTTGATTAGTTTTAAATTCTATTTTACTTAGTGTATCAATATTCCATGGGTTTAAAACTAATGGTTTTTCACATATTGCATCAGCACCAACTCTTAAAGAATGTCTAATATGAGCATCATGTAAATAGTTCGGAGTACAAATTGATGTGTAATCTAAACTAAAACTTTTATTTTCTGTTAGTTTTTCTATATGTCTATCATATCTCTCAAATTCTGTGAAAAAATCTGTGTTTGGAAAATAAGAGTCGAGAATTCCAACATTATCACACGGATCTAGAGCAGCAACAAGATTATTTCGGGTTTCTTTTATTGCCTTTAGATGTCTGGGTGCTATATATCCTGCTGCACCAATTAGAGCAAAATTTTTCATTTGATTTTTATTACTTTATTATTTTTAAGCTTAAACTCTTCTTTTGATTCGGGACAAATTGCAATATTATTGTCATTAAAATTGAGTCTATGACCATATTCACTCATCCAACCAATCTGTTTTCCAGGATTTCCAACAATTAAAGCATAATCGGGCACCTCTTTTGTAACTACAGCTCCAGCTCCAATAAATGCATATTTACCTATATTATTTCCACAAACAATTGTTGCATTTGCTCCAATTGAAACACCTTTTAAAACTTTTGTTTTTAAATATTGACCCCTTCGATTTACTCCACTTCTTGGATTAATAACATTTGTAAAAACCATAGAAGGTCCTAAAAAAACATCATCGTCACAAAACACACCAGTATATACAGAAACATTATTTTGAATTTTAACATTATTTCCAAGTACGACTTCAGGTGAAATAACTACATTTTGGCCAATATTACAATTCTTACCAATAGTTGAATTTTTCATAATATGAGAAAAATGCCAAATTTTTGTTCCTTCACCTATATAAACAGGATGATCAATAAATGAGGAACTATGAACGAAATAATCTGGTTTTTTATTCATTTTAAATTATAATCTAAGGTTTACAATATCTCTCGGTAAAAAACCTTTCAAATCATAGATAATACTTTTCTCATTAATTTTTAATTTATTGTAGTCAATTTCTTTAAAAACGTTGTGTGAAACAGATAATAAAATACCATCATAAACATTATCGATTTTTTCAATTAAATTTATTCCTAATTCATTTAAAACCTCTTTATTATCTGCAACTGGATCGTAGACATCAACATTTAGTCCAAATTCTATAAGTTCATTATACACATCTGAGACTTTGGTATTTCTAATGTCAGGACAATTTTCTTTGAAGGTAATTCCAAGGATTAAAACTCTTGAGCCTTTGATTTTTTTTTCTGCTTCTATCAACAATTTAATAAATTTATCGGCAACAAATTTGCTCATATTATCATTCACTCTTCTACCACTTAATATAACATCAGGGTGATATCCAACACTTTGTGCTTTGTATGCAAGGTAGTAGGGATCAACACTAATACAATGACCTCCAACCAAACCCGGTGTATATTTTTTAAAATTCCATTTAGTTGCAGCTGCATCTAATACATCCTGAGTGTCAATACCTAATTTTTCAAAGATCAAGGCTAATTCATTGACAAAAGAAATATTGAGATCACGTTGAGCGTTTTCAATTGCTTTTGACGCTTCAGCAACTTTAATTGATGATGCTTTAAATGTACCTGCACTAATAATTGATTTGTAGATCAAATCTATTTCTTCTGCAATTTTTTCATTTGAACCGGATGTGACCTTCTTAATTGTGGTTAAAGTATTTACTTTATCACCTGGGACAATTCTCTCAGGAGAATATCCACAGAAAAAATCTTTATTATATTTTAAACCACTTTTTTTCTCAAGAATTGGTACACAAAATTCTTCAGTGCATCCTGGATAAACTGTACTTTCATACACAACAACATCTCCTTTTTTTAAAATATCTCCAATCATGGATGTTGCAGCTTTCAAAGGATGTAAATCAGGGGTTTTATAATCATCGATAGGTGTAGGTACAGTAATAAAAAAATAGTTACAACTTGTAATTTTATCTATAGATGAAGAAAAAGTAAGAGATTTACGATTAATCAAATCAGATGAAGATACCTCTTGGGTATGATCAAAATTATTATTTAATTCTTCAACTCTTTGTTTGTTTATGTCAAAACCAATTGTACTGTATTTTTTTCCAAACTCTACAGCTAATGGTAGCCCAACATATCCCAATCCTATTATGGCTAATTTGTGTTTTTTCATATTTATAAATTTATACCTATTGAATAATATTCAAATCCAATTTTATTTAAATCAAAATCTTTTAAAAGATTTCGACCATCAAAAATATAAGCTGGTTTATTCATTAATGAATAAACCATACTCCAATCTAATTTTCTAAACTCCTCCCATTCAGTAAGAATCACTAAACAATTAGATTTTTCTATAGCTTCAATACAACTATCTTTGATGTTGATCCTATTGGAAAAGCTCTCATCATTTTCAATTTTGATATCCTTTAAAATTTTTTCCTCTTTTACTTTTGGGTCATATATATTTAGTTCAAAATTATTATTTAAAAATAGTGATGAAATTCCAATGGATGCTGATTCTCTTGAGTCATTCGTGTTTTTTTTAAAAGCCCATCCTAAAATAGTTAATTTATTATTCTTAACTTCAGTTTTAGATAACTTGTCAATAATTTTTTTTGCAAACCTGTTCTTTTGAAATTCATTCATTTTTAGAATTTGATTCCAGTATTCAGCAACTTCGTTCAGCCCTAGAGATTCTGAAATATAAACCAAATTTAATATGTCTTTTTTAAAGCAAGAACCACCAAATCCAACTGATGGCTCTAAGAACTTATCACCAATTCTAGTATCCATTCCAATCGCTTTGGAAACTTCAAGAATGTTTGCTCCAGTTTCTTCACATAATGAACACAGGGAATTTATCGATGAAATCCTTTGAGCAAGGAAGGCATTAGATGCAAGCTTAGATAATTCCGAAGACCAAACGTTGGTAGTAAGAATATTTTCTGAGGGAATCCAAGACTCATATATATTTCTCAATAGATCAATAGCTCTTTTTCCACTATTAGTTTTAATGTCACCACCAATTAAAACTCTATCTGGAATTAATAGGTTTCTCATGGCGCTACCTTCAGCTAAAAACTCAGGATTTGATAAAATCTCAAACTTAATATTTTTGTTATTTTCATTTAATATCTTTTTGAGTTTTGAAGCTGTTTTGATTGGAACTGTTGATTTCTCTACTACTATTTTATTGTTTTGAGAAACTCTCAATATATCTTGAGCACATGAAACAATATACTTCAAATCAGCTGCTTTACCTTTGCCTTCTCCATTTTCCTTGGTTGGAGTATTTACTGAGATAAATATCATTTCTGATTTAATTATTGCTTCATCAATTTTTGTTGAAAAAAACAAATTATTATTTCTTGTTTCTTTAATGACTTCGCTTAATCCCGGTTCATAAACAGGTAAATCATTTAAATTATTCGAATTCCATTTAGAAATTTTTATCTCATCTTTATCCACTACTGTAATTTCAATATGAGGATTTTTTTGAGCGATAACAGCCATAGTTGGACCTCCAACATATCCTGCACCAATACAACAAATTTTTGAAATTTTAATCAATTTAATATCTGTAATAATTTTTCTTAAATGGTCCTTTTTTGTTTACTCCTATATAATCAGCTTGATCGTTTGATAGAATATCTAATTCTGCTCCGAACTTTTTCAAATGCAAATAAGCTACTTTTTCATCTAGTATTTTTGGTAAGAGATGAACTTCATTTGAATATCGATCATTATTTTTCCAAAGTTCAATTTGAGCTAAAACTTGATTAGTAAATGAATTACTCATGACCAAGCTTGGATGACCAGTAGCACAGGCTAAATTTACTAATCTGCCTTCTGCAAGGACAATTATATTTTTATCATGCAATTTATATAAATCAACTTGTGGTTTTATCTGTATTTTGGATTTACCAAATTCATCGTTTAACCACTTCATGTCTATTTCATTATCAAAGTGGCCTATGTTACAAACAATACAATTATTTTTCATTTTTTTGAAATGTTTTGAAGTAACTATTTTTTTATTTCCTGTTGCCGTTACTATAATATCAGCAGAATCAATTATAGAATCAAGTTTTTTTACTTCAAACCCGTCCATTACAGCTTGAAGTGCACAAATAGGATCTACTTCAGTTACAGAAACAATAGCCCCTGCTCCTTTAAATGATGCTGCGGTACCTTTACCAACATCCCCATATCCACATACAATAACTTTTTTTCCTGCAATCATTATATCAGTTGCTCTTCTAACTGCATCAACTGCAGATTCTTTACATCCATATTTATTATCAAATTTAGATTTAGTAACAGAGTCATTAACATTAATACATGGAAGAGGAAGCTTACCACTTTCTTGTCTTTGATATAGCCTAAATACACCTGTTGTAGTTTCTTCACTAATTCCTTTTATTCCAGAAATTAATTCGGGATAATTATCTAAAACCATATTTGTTAAATCACCTCCATCATCTAATATTAGGTTTAATGGATCTTTTTTTTCACCAAAGAAAAGTGTTTGCTCAATACACCAGTTAAATTCTTCTTCATTCATACCTTTCCATGCAAAAACAGGAATACCTTTTGCAGCAATTGCTGCGGCTGCATGATCTTGAGTTGAAAAAATATTACATGAACTCCATCTTACATCTGCTCCTAAATAGGTTAAAGTTTCAATTAAAACAGCTGTTTGAATTGTCATATGAAGACAGCCAGCAATTTTAGCGCCTTTAAGAGGCTTATATTTTGAATATTCAGATCTAATGGACATCAGACCAGGCATTTCATTCTCGGCCAACTCAATCTCCTTTCTTCCCCAACTACTCAAAGAAATGTCTTTTACTTTATAGTCAAGATTTTTTTTCATAGTTTGATAAACATTTTTTTAATTTCATAACTGGATCTAATTCTTCCCATGGAAATAATTTAACCTTTAATTTTTTGATTAATCCATTGTTATTAAAAAATTTAGTTACTATTTCAGGTTTTCTACCAAAATGCCCATAGATTGAAGTCTCTTCGTATATAGGATTTCTTAATTTTAGTTTTTTTTCAATTCCATATGGCGATAAATCAAATAAATCAAGAATTATTTTGGCTAATTCATAATCCAAAATTTCATAATTACATGTTGAAAATGTATTGACATATAAACTTGTGGGTTCATGTTCGCCAATTGCATAACCAATTTGAATCTCACATTTTTTTGCTATTTCAGCAGCAACAATATTTTTTGCAATATATCTTGACATGTAAGCAGCGCTTCTATCAACTTTAGTTGAATCTTTTCCAGAGAATGCACCTCCACCATGTCTTCCAGCTCCACCATATGTATCAACAATAATTTTTCTTCCTGTTAAACCTGTATCACCGTGTGGTCCACCTATAACGAATTTTCCAGATGGGTTAATATAAAAATTAATGGATTCATCTAATAAATATTTTTTATACTCTGGATATTTATTTGCAATATGAGGAATTAGAATATTTAATACATCTTTTTTTATTGTATTTAACATTTTTTTATCCGAATCGAATTGCTCGTGTTGAGTTGATAATATAATTGAAGAGATTCTTATTGGATTAAGTTCATTATCAAACATAACAGTCACTTGAGATTTAGAATCGGGTCTCAGATAACTAATTTGATTATTTTTTTTTCTAAAAAAAGATAATTCTTTAAGAATTTTATGCGACAGGTCCAAAGTAAGGGGCATGAAAGATTCTGTTTCATCAGTAGCATATCCAAACATGATACCTTGGTCACCAGCACCTTGAAAAATCTTTTTTTCTTTTTCAATACTAGAGTGAATGTCCTCAGATTGGTTTTTTATAAACTTTAAAATTTTACAAGTCCTGTAATCAAAATCTATATCGGACTTATCATATCCAATATCTTTTATTTTTTCTCTAATTAAATCATCAAAGTTTATTTCAGCTGTTGATTTAATTTCAGCGGAAACAATTACAGTATTCGTTGTAACTAAAACTTCACAAGCAACCTTAGAGTTTGGATCTAATGCTAAAAAATTATCAAGAATTTTATCGCTTATTTGGTCTGCTACTTTATCTGGATGTCCTTCACTTACTGATTCAGAGGAAAAATAATGATACATTTAAATATAGCTTCGCTAGTGGGACTACAAAAATCTAAGCGTAAAAATAATGATAAAAATTGGATAATATAAAAGATTTTTAATAATTAGAAAATAAATTAAAATCAATAGGTATTGTCAGAGAAAATGAACAATAAAAATTATTTTTATCAATACCAGGAATATAATAATCATATCCATCACCTGCATTCCAAGTTTCAAGTGCCCATTGATGATTCAAGCTTCTTGTATATATTAGATTTAAATCACTATATAATCCTTTGTAATTGTATGAAAAATTCAACCCGAAGTTATAATCTTTCCAATATCTTCTAAAATCTTTAGAATCTTCCCATGCATAATACAAAAAATCATTGTCTTGATCTACTATTTCGAAATTAATTCCAACAGAATATGAATCGGAAACTCTCTTGAAGGCAAAATAATGAGAATTACTACCTGGGCCTATTGCTGCACCTAAAACCTCACCTCTATTTGTATAACCATGTCTAACTTTTGAGTGCGTATACCATGACCCAGCATTTCTAAGTAATCTTGAAGCAGTCTGCTCAAGCTGTGTCCATTCCCAATTAAATTTGTAATAATAATTGTAATTATCAAATATTTTTTGAATTCCTATTGTTGATGCTCTAGAATGATCTGAATCTAAAAGTAAATCTCTGAAACTTGCTTTTGAGTCATTTAAATGATATTCAGCATAAATCTCAGCATTTGAATCAATCCATAACCACCTAATAAATATACCAGCAGCTTGATCCCTTGAACCCTCTAAGCTGTCAGACTGAACTCCATATTTATCATTTCTTCTAATTAAGTTGTCAAAAACTGGAAAAAAATCATTGTTAGCCTCAATAAATTCATTGTATGCTTGAACCCATCTTATGAATCCAAATGAAAAGCCTTCAAAAAATTTTGGAGTAATTACAAGATTAAATCCTTGAAAATATCTTTTGTCGCGATTCTTTGGAACAAAAGTTAAGTGACTAGCAAATTTAAAAGAAGAGTATGATGGTAAAAAATTTGATGGATTTAGATATCCTGTTATAAATTGAAATTCAAAATCAAATAGACCTAAATCAATTGGATGATTTGAATTTATAGAAATATGATCAAAACCAACTGCATTATTACTCATCATTATGCTATTTCTCATTGATGGACCCCACCAAATATTTTCTGTTGAATAACCAATCGAAAAACTATTTAAATTAAGTCTTAAATAGGATTGTCCAAGATGATAATCTCGATAAGGTTCTTCACCAAATCTTTCTGGATTATCAATTAAATTCCATCTAGTCAATCTTCTTGATATAATTATTGGAAAATGTTCATCCCAAAAACCATCATACAAATCATTTTGAGCATATAAAAATTCTGGTTTGAATTGAGTTTCAAGAGGTCCTAGCTTAAAATACAACCCCGGACTGTACATATGTTGAAATCCCTTGTTTGGAATTAAAATTCCGTTATTTCTGTTAAAAGGAAAATCGCTTGAAAAGTTTGCAACATAATCAATAGGTAAAAGCTGTACTTTAACTTTTTCGTTATATGATTTATAAATATTAAATGATTTAGGTTTACTTATAGTAGTGTTATTTTTGGAAATATCAAAATATCTAATTGGCCTAACTGCAAAAGAAAATGATTTTTCAACATTCCCTAAAAGCTGGAAATCTCTTAATTTTTCTTCAATAATTTTCTGGTTTAAATTAACGCTTTGAGCATTAATAGTATTAATACAAAAAATAAAAATTAAAATAAATATAAATTTCATTTGAAGGAAACTATTCTAATCCTTAAATTATCTAAAGACCAACTTTCATCACACAATTCTATTGATTTTCCATCACTATCAATTGCATTAGGTTGATATAATTCATCATAAAATCTAATTGCTAAGGAATTACCGGTGTGTCTAAATGATTTTTCGATTTTATAAAGTGTTGTAGATGGTTCCCATGCTGAACCAATAATATTACAACTAGGGCTTAATGCTGTTTGAGAAGCACCACTCATTGGATTGTTTTCATATGGGTACTCTTCAGGAAAGGATTGTCTTCGGCACCAATTAGAAAAACAAGGAGTGTTTGAAAATGTTGTTGTAAAATTAGGAGTATCACTATCTTGGAAAGGATTCATTCCAGGCCTAACTTCAATCATCCATGTGTCAGGTTTATCATTTTTTTCGAAACCATTAAAATTTCCATCCCAAGATCCATGTATATACAAGTCAAAGGAAACAAAAATATAATCGTGATCTCCAATTTCGTTAAGATGTAAATTAAATCCATCTTTGTTGTAGTAACCTAATAAGTTATTTTGATTATATGATGATATTTTGCCTCCATCAATATTATCAAGATTTGAGCTTTCAAAATCATTAGAATAAATTAATTCCTCTTTACTCATTTCGGGATATGAACAAGAGTTTACTATCAATAAAAACCCCAATAAAACAATTTCTTTTATTTTATTTTTTATCATTTTTGATTATTTAACTTCCAATATGAATAAATCCCCTTAGATAATTCAAATTCAGGCCATATAAACTGATCTCTTTTAGGTTGTTTTCTTGCCCAATTCCACATTATAGACAATCCTTTTTCAAGATCAGTCATGTGTTTGAAATCAAGTATATCTATAGATTTTTTAAATGAACAAATAGCATCTTTAACTTCATGTCTTTCTTCTAAAAAAACAGTTTCTCCTCCACCAATAATTTTTCTTAAAATTTTATTAGCAGATTTAATAGATGTTTTTTTTACACCTCCTAAATTAATAATTTGTTTAGAAGCATCTATTTTATATGCTGCTTTAAATAAAGGTTCTAAACAATCATCAATATAACTAAATGCTCTTGTTTGTTGACCTGATCCAAAAATGGTCATAGGTTTATTTTCAATGTGTTGATACATCCAAATACCCAATACATTTCTATATTTGTCCCAAATGTTTTGATTTTTTCCATAAACATTATGAGGCCTTATAATACAATAATCTAAACCATGTTGCTGACTTGCTACGATTATATCCATCTCACAAGCATACTTAGCTATTCCATAGGGATCTATTGGTTTAGGGATAATTGATTCATCAAAAACTTTTCCATTAGACTCTCCATACACTGCCATAGAAGATGTGAAAATTAAGCGTTTGATTGAAAATTCGATACAATAATTTACAATTTTAGAAGTTGCAACTAAATTATTTGAATAATTGAAGGATCTTATGAACGGAGATAATCCTTCAGCAGCATAAGCTGCAAAGTGATATACATAATCAATTGAATACTTTTCAAAAATAAAAGATATATCATCTTTTATTAAATCCAAATTATAAAACTCTACAGAATCATTAATATTTTCAATGTAGCCACCAGAAAGATTGTCGATACCCACAACTAAGTTTCTATCATCATTATTTACTAAAAACTCTGCAAACTTAGAGCCCAGAAGGCCAGCAACACCAGTAATAAGAAAATTCAATTAAAAAGTTTTTTACAAATATATTTATAATTTAATCTTTATTTTAAGATAATCACAAACTATTAAAAATTTTTACATATTGTTCTGTGATAAAGTCCCAGTTGTAGATTTTTGGAAAAATATATTTTTCTGAATTATCTTTTTTAAATTCTAAGTTTTCAAAAGAATTGAAATATCTAATTAATGAATTATTATTTTTTTTAAATAGAAATGCTTTTTTCTTATCCAACATTTCTCTATTAAATTTAGTATCGAGAGCCAAAATTTGACAACCTTGAAATAAAGCATTCACCATTGTAGGATTCGTTCCTCCAAATTCATGACCATGAATGTAAAATAAAGATTTTTGATATAATTCATTTAAAATTGATTGATCTTTTACATAACCCAAAAAAACAATTCTTTCATCTCTAATTGATTTTACTTTAGTTGAATAATTATCTATGTATGGAACATCCCCAACAACAACTAACTTTTTGGTTGACTTGCTTTTTAAAAACGAATTAACAATAAACAAAACATTATTGTCAGGTATTAACCTTCCAACAATTAAGTAATACTGTTCTTTTTGTATATTTTTTTCTTTTAAATAATTACTTTTAAAAGTTTTAGCTAATGATGGTCCATACCTGATTACATTTGATTCTTTACCATACTTTTTTTTATATATTTTTTGGATCTCTGTAGAATCAGATATTATTACATCAAAAAAAACTGTAGCTAGTTTTGTTGCTATTTTAAAATAAAAATTTCCAAATCCTTTCCATTTGGGCCTGAGCCATTCCAAACCATCAACATTGATACAAGTTTTTTTATTAAAAATTTTTGTTAAAATTCCGAAGGGTCCGTTCGCAGTATTTAAAATTAAAACTTTATCAACATCACTAAAACATAAATGAATAAATGAAAAAAAAGAATTAATAAATTGTGATAAGACTTTTGTTTCGATAGAGGGTGTATAGACTAATTCTATTCCATTTAAATTCTTTGGTCTCTCATTAAACAATGATCTGTGACAATAAACTCTTACTTCAATTCCGTTTCTTATTAATCTTTCAGCCAGATTCTTTACTAAAGTTTCATAGCCAGAATAAACATAAGGATATCCTCTTGACCCTATAATTGCAACTTTTGTTTTTTTCTTCAATATTTTGATAAAATTTTATTCAATTTAAAATGAAATATATTGAGATTAAAATTTTTATTTACATAATCATAAGCTGAATTAACTTTTTCTCCTTGAGTTTTCATGTCATCAATATATTTTAATATCATTTCGGCTGATAATTCTATTGAATTAGAATCAATAAATAAACCATGTTTTCCATTATTTAAAATTTCATAAGCTCCACCTTGATCTGTACAAATAACAGGTGTTTTGTTTTTTACTGCTTCAAAAATCACGGTAGGGAATGGATCAGGTTGAATTGGTGTATGAATTAAAAAGTTTGTTTTTTTTAATACTTTATCAATATCATTTCTAAACCCCATAAATACAATTTTTTTTTGCAGACCTTTTTTTAAAATCATTTCTTTTAATTCATCAAAATATATTTTATATGAGGGTAAAGTATCTCCAACAATCTGTAGGATCAAATTTTCTTTAATAGATGAAATTCTCTCAAATAGATTGATTAAAAAAACATGTCCCTTATAAGGGATAATCCTAGAAATATTAGTAAAGATTATTTTGTCGTAATAATTTAATTTTAATGAATCAGAATTAATATCAAATCCGTTATAAATTAAATTAATTTTTCTAGGTTCAATTCCTTTATCATGCCAAAATTTTTTTACGGATTTTGAAACTGTTATAACTTCAGTTGAGCAAAAATCAATCAACTTGGCAATTAGTTTTGAGTATATTTTTGATTTATTTGGAATTTCATGAATATGAAAAATACAAGGTGTTTTTAAAATAAATGAAGATAAGGCTGGACTAATAACAGTTGAAGTGTTTATATACACTAAATCAATTTTATTTGATTTTATATAATTAAATAATTCAAATGTTGATTTTGTAATATAAAACAGCCTGTTCAATAGCCCAAAAAAATTATAATATTTTTTTCTTAAAACTCCTAAGTTCATTATTGAAACTTTCGTTTTTTTTACTGAATTATGATTAGTTAATGGACCATCAAAAGGTAAAACAAGATGAATTTCATACCCATTATTAATTAGAAATTCAATTACTAAAATTAAAACTTTACTAGCTCCATATAAATCATTTGAACTATGTGCTAGCAATATCTTTTTTGTATAATTCTTCAAATTGTTTTATAAAATTTTTTCTATTAAATTTTTTTGCACGTTTTATACCTTTTTTTATGAGAATTTTTGAAATTTCCTTGTCATTAATAATAATTTTCATTTTTTCATATAACTCTTTTGAATCTCCTTTTTTAAAATAAAAAACACTATCACGACCAATTTCTCTAAATATCGGAATATCTGAACATATAACTGGAATTGAAAGACTCATAGCTTCAATAAGTGGAATTCCAAAACCTTCATCAACAGAGGGGAAAACATACATAATAGCGTTCTTGTATAAATTAAATGCTTGAACTCTATCAACATATCCAGGCATCATAACAATATCTGATAAATTATTTTTGGAAATAAAATTTTCAATTTTGTTTAAAACCTTATAATTACCGTTTATATATTTTGACCCAGCTAATACTAAAATAAAATCTGAGTTTTTATTTTTTGATAGTTGTTGAAATGCTTTTAATAAAGTAAGAAGATCCTTTCTTTTTTCAAAAGTTCCTAAATGTAAAATATATTTTTTTTTATGATTATTTTCAATTTTAAATTTTAATGATTCAGAACTCTGATATATAGGAAAAATTGGATTTTTTTTAAATATTTGTTTTAATCCGTCTTTGGAGTAGTTACTTGTAGTTACAATTAACGATTTAGAGCATATACCCAATTTTATCAAAAATGTAAAATACTTTCTCCATAGCTCAGGATAGTTTTCGGGGTATTTCCAGAACAAGTTATCGTGAATAACAATTATTTTTTTTGAGTTTGTTAGTATTGGAGACAGATAGTCAGGACAAACTACATAATCTATATTTTTCAAATATAATTTTAACGGTAAAACTACTTGCTTCCAAAGTAGATATCTTAACTGAAATAACCAACGGATCAATCTATACTTCGAATTAACAAATAAATTATTACTATTTAAGTCATGGGAAATTATATACTCAAAATCATTCGAACCAAACTCATCAATTGAATAAACAAGCTCTTCTATATAATTTTTAACACCAGAAAGAGCGGCTTTGTAATAAAATACATCAATATAGACTCTTGTTTTTTTCAAATTTTAAATTAATGTATTTTGATTCAAGATAACCAGAAAGAAACCATATTGATAAAGATACAAAAAGGTATAATTCTGCATTAGCTGTAAATAATGGTAATAATAATCCAAATTTAGTACATGAAACAATAAAAGATAAATGCTTGTCAAAAGAATGCGAATTTTTATAAACAAAAATGCATTTATAAATTATAAGATAAATAATAATTGAATATATTAATATTGCAAGCAAACCCATTTGTACACCAAGAATAATAAACTGATTTTCTCCACCAACTTTTATAGCTTGATCAACCCCGTTTGCATTACCACTCATAGCTAATCCAATTCCAAAAGGGTTTTCTGCAATTGATATTAAACCTTCAATCCATTCCACTAAGTGACCTAAACTAGATGTGTTTTCAAATAGTATAGTATCGATTATTAAATATTTAAGTTCCTTAGATGCAGAAAAATAAAATAGTAAGCTTATGATAAGTCCAAAAAAAATAAATTGAAAAAAGGTTTTATACTTTTCATTAATTATAAATGCAAATAATATAATTAAAATGGCTGCAAGAATTGTTGCTCGTGAAAACGATAAGTAAAAGCAAATAACAACTAGAAGTAATGGCAAATAATCAAAATTTTTATATCTATTGAAAAGATAGTACAAAAAGTATGATAAAAATAAAAGAAGTGAAGCTGAAAATTCAAGAGGATTTGAATAAAATGCAGCATATCTGGGTTTAGCACCCTGCGATTCAAATGTCCAACTGAGACCATAATTGCCTTGCGGTTCTATTTCATTAATATGAAAATTAAAGTTTGAGAAATTAATTTTGCTATGAAAATGACCAGATAAAATGAACTCACTAAAAACAAATAAAAATGAAAAATAAAAAATAAAAGAAATTATTAGCGTTAAGCTTTTATAGTTTTTTTCATCAATTTTAATATTTCTACCAATAAAATATACTAATGCAATAATCAATAAATTTTTAGCATATAAGATTTTCGAAACAAAGCTAGCTTCTCCTAGCGGAATAAGTGTGTAAACTATGACTAATAAAACAAAAGAACTAATTAATTTATCTAAGCTTGAAAAATAAAATTTTCTTAAAAAAATAGATTTTCTAATTCCAAATAAAATCACAATAAAAGAAAATAAAAAAATTAAATCCTTTGAAAACTTTAATAAATTAATTAAAATCTCATTATGAAAAATAAAGTATAATTGAGCCTGTAGTGTAATGTAAAAAGGTAAGCATAAACAAATAAAAAAAAGTAAATATTCAAACTTTCCTTTTGATATATTGTTTAATGATAAAAAAAATATTGAGAAATAAAAAATTAAAAAAATTAGACCTAAAAATATCATTATTTATAGTTTAAATGAATCAATAAAACCCTTAAATACCATTCTCAATTTATTAAATCTAAATCTCATTATAAAGTAAATTGAGTAAGAGCTAATTTTAAAAATTTGATAAATTGTTGATCCAATAAAATTAAAATAATCATTATGTTTTCTTATCAAGTACAAGTGATTTCTAATTGACAAATAATGAGTTTTTGGTGAAATATAGCCCTCTTTAGTTTTGTTCTTTGATTTCCAAGATGCAGATTCATGATGATAAATAATACTTTCAGGAATGATTTTTAATGTAAAATTAAAATGTGCTAACCTTATTGACCAATCAACATCTTCAAAATAGACAAAAAACTTATCGTCAAGTAAACCAACTTTATTAATAACTGAAGATTTAATAACAAAACAACATCCTGAAATCCAGTCAGTTTTCTTTTCTATAAGAGTTATCTCCTTATTTAGTAATTGACTTTTATGACTAGTTATGGCTGTACCAAAAAATTTATTAATTTTTCCTCCATAATTCCAAATTTTATTTACATCAGGGTAGTTCATTATTAGTGGTTGTACAGCAGCTGTATCACCATCAAATGAGTTTAATAATGGTTCAATAAAATCCTTATTTACTAAAGTATCATTATTGAGTAGCATTATATAGTGAAATTTTTCTTTTAATGCTTTTTTAATTCCAATATTATTAGCACCTGTAAATCCTAAATTTCTTTTGTTTTTTATTAAATAAATGTTAGGAAATTTTGACAATATTTTTTTTTACTGAATTGTCAGTTGAAGCATTATCAATTATAAATATCTTCTTGTTTAAGTAAGA
>MDTG01265481.1_pt1 | contig 27241 bp, 22 predicted proteins | sample 811421 | NCBI WGS metagenome assembly MDTG01 (sample SAMN05326645, study PRJNA326480) | marine metagenome | isolation source: seawater | place: Pacific Ocean: South East | collected 2011
CTGTTAAAGTTCATACAGAATACCCAGAAATGTTAGAGCATATTCATGGGATTTCTGAAGAAACTACTACTGGTGTTAAAAGGTTAAAAGAAATGCTTAAAACTGGCGAGCTTAAAGTTCCAGCTATAAATGTTAATGACTCTTTAACTAAATCACAAAATGATAATAAATATGGGTGCAGACATGGTCTTGATGATGCCATTAAAAGAGGTACAGATATGCTCCTGGCAGGCAAGAAAGCACTCGTAATAGGTTATGGAGATGTCGGAAAAGGTTCTGCACAATCATTGGCGCAACAAAAAATGATTGTTGATATTACAGAAGTTGACCCAATCTGTGCCATGCAAGCTTGTTTTGATGGATATTCAGTGGTTTCTGCATATAAGGATGGTGAAGTAACTGATGATGGCACTAACCTAAACAAAGACTTGCTTATGAAATATGATTTGGTTGTTACTACTACCGGAAATATCAATGTGTTAGATAAATTCATGCTTGATGCGTTACATTCTGGATGTGTGGTTTGTAATATTGGTCACTTTGATAATGAGATTGATGTACAACATCTAAAAAAATTCGAGTGGTATGAAATTAAGCCAGGCGTTCATAAAATAATTAGATCAGAAAGCGATTATTTGATTCTTCTAGGAGAGGGTAGGCTTGTTAATCTTGCACTTGCAACAGGACATCCAAGCAGAGTTATGGATGGATCCTTTTGTAATCAAGTTCTAGCTCAAATACTATTATTTAGAGAAAAATTTGCACAAAAAAAATCAGATGAAAGAAAGCTATTTGTTGAAGTGCTGCCTAAAAAATATGATGAAGAAGTTGCTAGTTTAATGGTAAATGGATTTGGTGGATGCTTGACAAAATTAACAGAAAAGCAAGAAAAATACATTTCCAAAGAAAAAGACGAGCCTTTTAAGGATAAAGATTATAGGTATTAAGTATATCTTTTTTCTATACACACTATAATTTTTATATGAATCCAATAACTTCTCTACCAAGAAATGGTCAAAGCATTCTAGAAGAAGCAAGAAAAGACATAATTCTTGAAAACACTTATGAGAATATAGACCTAATTTTTCCACATGAAGAAGTTTTGGAGGAAAGATCATCAGGCCTGACTAACTACATTTCTTCTCTTAAGCCTTGGACTATAGTTCCTTCAATACTAATATGCTCTGATTCAGGGGTTATAATTGATGGGCATCACAGATACTATGTCCTCAAAACATTAGGATATGAGAAAGTGCCAGTAACTTTAATAAAGTATGATTCAACAAAAATAATTACCCATAACATTAAAGATAAACAACTTAGCAAGAAATTTATAATTAAGAGCGCTATAAGTAAAAAGCTTCTAGAACCAAAAAGTAGCATGCATCATTACTTTCATAATTCAAATTTATTCCCTGTAATTTTGTTATCGGATCTTAGGACAATAAATTATGAACAGTAGAGATATCTTAAATCAACTTGTAATGCTAAAACAAAAAGCAGGCAATCATAGCCCATCATTAGTTGAAATAAGCAAAATTATAGGAAGAGATCCAGTTGAAATTGATGCCTGTTTTCTTTCTAATCCATATGCAACAAATCTCATATATGAATCGGGCATTCTAGATCAGATAAATAATAATTTTTTTAAGCTTGTAGAATCTTATCCACCAAATCAAGGTTACATTCTTGATCTAATAAATAAGATCGATGGGGTTGATGTAAATAATTCTATTGTTATGAGTGGAGCACAAGCTTGTATAGAAGTATTAATGACTAATCTTGATTATTCAAATTGCCTAATTCCAATTCCAACATATAGTTCTTACTATGAATCTATAAAAGAAGGAGCATCAATTTTTTACTATGAATTAGAGGAAAAGGATGGTTTTAAAATAGATAATTCAAAATTGGATTTGCATATTATCGAGAATCATATAGATTTGCTTGTCTTAATAAACCCTAACAATCCTACTGGTTTGCGTGTTGAAAATGATTTAATTGAGGGCTTATTAAAGAAACATAATGATCTTAAAATAATAATTGATGAAAGTTTCTGCCATTTTCTACCTGATTTAAATCAATGGCGTAATTTTAAGAAAAATAACTTGTCAAATGATAGATGTTTTTTTGTCAAAAGCATGTCAAAGGATTTTGGTATAGCTGGCTTCAGGATTGGATATTTAGAAACGACCAATAACATTTTAAAAAAAATTAAAACAAAATTTGGCACTTGGGCACTAAATAATATTGCAGTAAAACTTCTAGAAATTATGTCTGAAAAAAGATTTTTAGAAAAATATGAAAAAGCTAGGCAAAAGTACCTTGAGGATAAAGAAATATTTTTTAATCATTTAAAATCATTAGAAGGTATTAAAGTATTTGAATCAGATTCTAATTTTTTTCTAATTAAACTGCACAAAGGCCATAAAAATGGTTTTAAATTTATTATGAAGCTATTAATAGAAACAGGTTTATATGTTAGAAGTATGGAAGATAAAATAGGATTAAACTCATCTTACATAAGAGTTGCTTGCAGAACTAAAGAAGAAAATAACTCAATTATTAAAATCCTAAAGAAGGCAATTTAATGCTAACAAAAAGAAACTTTCTGAGCTTCACTTATTTACTAAAAAGAAATTTACCATTCATACCTTTTTTACTAAATAGAAACCAAAAAGCAAAAAATCTAATTTATGTTTATGAAGGTTTCAATGACATAAGCACTGAGTTTTTTTATAAATGTTTTTTTTTATACCTCGAGCTATTAAAAGATAATGGCGATGTAGGTATAATTACAAAGTTACCAGCTAACGTCACAAATAGAAACATTTTTTTTTACCCATTAAATAATGTAAAGAACATCAAAAAAGATTTGATGAAAAATAAAATTGCTGATGCTGAGCAATTGCATTATCCAATTAATTGTTTTCAATGCTTAACAAAACATTTAGAAAGTAAAAATAATATTTATCCATCTACAAGCACAATCTCATTTTGGGAAAATAAATTATTTATGCATGAAAGGTTTGCAGATTTAAATATCAATGTACCAAAGACTATTATTTTAGATAATACAAAGAATATTGATTTTAATGATCTGAAAAGTGAGCTTGGAGAGAAATTTTTATTTAAACACCCCCATTCAGCTGGAAGTAGTGGGTTAATTGAAGTAAGCAGCCAAGAAGATATTGAAGCTATCATAAAAGCTAATAGTAATTTGCACAAATTCATCTTTCAAAAAATTATAAACATGAGAAAAGATCTTAGAGTTATACTTATTGATGATAAGATTGTTGCTCACTATTGGAGGATAAATCCGCACAAGGAATGGAAGCCAACTTCCACATCCTTTGGTAGCACTGTTGACTTTATTAGCTTTCCTGAAGCCCATAAAAAATTGATTTTGGACACATTTAAAAAGCTTAAAATTCCACAAGGTGCATTTGATATTTGTTGGGAAAATGATGATCTTTCGAATAAGCCTTTTTTTCTTGAAGTAAGCCCCTTTTTTCAACCCAATCCAAATATTGATAAGTTTGGTGTAAACCTTAAAACAAACCAATCATATGGTGATTGGAAGAAAACATCATTATGGGAAGGTTCATATGCATGGGTTCAAAGAGATAACTTATTAGAATTTACATCCAATTACTTTAAAGCTATTAAAAAAATTAAATAAATGCATAGGCTAAAGAATTACTTAAAAAGGATGCTGAACCTAATTAGAATAAAGATTGATTTAAGAAAAATTAAACCAAAAAATGATTTTTTAATTATTTTTGATATTGACGATACCCTCTGTGAAAATCCACTCCATCAAAATAAAGAAATCAAGGAAGAACTAATTAATATTTATAAAAGGTTAAGATTTAATGAAAATATCTTTTATAACTTGAAAAAAAGATATTTGAAGCATGATCTCATTTTTCTTTCAGCAAGAAACCCAAGGTATAAAAGAATTACTCACAAATGGCTTGAAGGGAACTTACCGCAAAACAAATTTAATTTATTTTTGTGTGGCCATGCAAAAAACAAGTTAGCATATTTATCAGATCTCAAAGATAAATACATGAGAATCATTTACGTTGATGATTTAAGCTATTTTGTCGATGGTCAAAGGTGTTTCTATAAGGATATTATTCAGTATTGTGAAAACGAAGAAAAAATTGAGTACCTTGGATGGAGTTACATATCAAAATATAGATAAGAATTATAAAAAAGAAAATGACCCATATTAGGAGAATCTTGGATAATTTGTCTTCGGGAGCTGTAATTCCTGGAATATTGAGTCTGTTCAATGCAGGTATCGGATTAATTTTTGGGATTTTAATAGTCAGATTAATGGGCCCAGAGAATTATGGGACCTATGGCTTAGCTGCTTCTATTTTTGCAATAACTATAATTTTTTCTGATCTTGGATACTCACCCTTAAGTTTAAGAGAGGTTCCTAGATTTGTTATTAATAATGATAAATCATACTTAAAAGGGTTCTTAGATAAAGCACTTAAAAGCATATTTCTTGTAACATTTTGTGTTTGTTTGATTTTAATTCTATTTTCTTACTGGTATTTAAGAGAAGCTAATAATGAATTATTTTTTGCTTTAAGCGCTATGTGTTTAACTCTAATAACCTATATGCCATATCAGCTTCTTTCATATTTATTAAGAGCGCTAAAAGCTCCTAATAAATATTATTTTTTTGAAATAATTAGAATAATTCTGGTTTTAATTTTAAATACCAGTTTCTTTTATATGACAGGATATTTAGAACCATCAGTAGTTTTTATTCTTTTTGCAATTTCTAATATTTGCATGTCTATAGTAATCATGATTTTCTTGAAATCTTTCGATATTTTTAGGTTTAAGAATAAACAAAAACAATTTAATACTAAATGGGCCAGCTCCGGACTCTACTATATTGCTCTTGGAGCTGGTTACATTGTTCTTAGCAATACCGATATTCTAGTGCTTGGATATTACCTTTCTAGCAGTGAAGTAGGCTTTTACAAATTGGGACTTTTAATTAGTGGAACAATTGTGATCTTTTTATCGGGTGTTGATTCATATCTAGCACCTAAATTATCAGAATTATTTAAACAAAAAAATATGAAAGAACTTGAGAATCTTTCTCTGAGAAACTCAAAAATTACAACTCTTCCAATTTTGCCTTTTTTTATGTTATTCGCTTTTTATGGCGAACAAATCATAACTTTATTTTTTGGAGATGAATATCTCCCAACAATGGAAGTATTGCTTATCTTAATAGCTGGTACAGCGTGTAGAGTTATCTTTGGATCTGTTGGTTTCATAATTAATATGTCTGGGAAAGAGAACGTTACTGCAAAAATCTTTTGGCTTGGATGTATTTTTAACTTTATATTGAATATTATTTTTGTTCCTTGGATTGGGTCTATAGGTGCAGCCGTTGCCACTTCAATATCTCTTTTTATAATCTATCTTGTGCAATATATTTATATAAGAATTACATTAAGGATTCAGCCCTCTTACCTTCTAAACGCTTTTTTTAATAAAATAAGGTGATAAATTTATTTTCAATCTAAAATAAACAAAAGGCTGAGTGGCAGAGTGGTCATGCAGCGGACTGCAACTCCGTTAACATCGGTTCGATTCCGTTCTCAGCCTCCACTAGGATGGTACAAAAATTATGAAAAATCTTAAATTAGGAATAATTGGAAATGGGTTTGTTGGCAAAGCTACAAATACAGGATTTAAAAATAATGTAGAAAGTTTCATTGTTGACCCCAAGTTAAATACTTCAATAACTGATCTTGCGAAGTTTGATCCAGAAATTATTTTTATTTGCGTTCCTACTCCTATGAATGATGATGGAACTCAAGATTCATCAATTATCGAGAAAGTATACTTTGAGCTTTTAAAAAAAATTCCTAATTCGATAAAAGTCGTTAAGAGCACAGTACTACCTGAAATATTAAACAAGCTTTCAAAATATGATGAAAATCTTATCTACAACCCAGAATTCTTAAGAGAAAAACATGCTAAAGAAGATTTTGTAAATTCAAAATTAATTATTTTTGGTGGAAGAAAGGAGATTTCTGAGAAGGTTTCTATGGCATATAAAAATCATTCAAATTGTAAAACTGTAGATCATATCTTCGTTGATATTTCATCAGCATCTCTAATTAAGTATTCAATCAATACTTTTTTAGCGACAAAGGTAATATATTTCAATGAACTTAAAAATATTTTTGATAGCTTAGATGTAAATGATTCTTGGCAAGAATTTACAAAAATTTTATCAAAGGATACTCGATTAGGTGAAAGTCACATGGATATACCAGGCCACGATGGTCGAAATGGTTTTGGGGGAGCTTGTTTTCCTAAAGATTCTTTGGCTCTTATGAAGTTTTCATCTGACTTGGGTCTGGATATGTCGGTCCTAAGAGCCGCAATTAAAAAGAATAATTACATTAGATCTCAATATGAAGAGCTAGATGAAAGAGAAACTGACCAAAATGTAAGTTTCGATGATAAAATCTAGACCTTAAACTTGCCCAGGTGGTGAAATTGGTAGACACAAGGGACTTAAAATCCCTCGAAGGAAACTTCGTGCCGGTTCAAGTCCGGCCCTGGGCACCATATAGTGGTATAATTTGCACATGCTTTTAGATTTAAAAAAATTTTTTATCTTTATAAAAAATGAACATCTTAAAAAATGGGCTATTTTTTCTGGTTTAGTATCAGTCTTATTGGTTATATTTGCACTATCACTCCCAAATCAATATACCTCAAGAGCAATTGTAATTGCTGTAGATCAAAATTTAGATAATACGGCAGCCAATTCAACACTTAACTCACTTAGAGGTATAGGTTTTGGAAATTTTGGATTAAATGTTCAAGGAATTGTGTTGGATAAAGATAAAACGATCAAAACTTTGAGATCTATCTCTTTTGTAGAGTATTTTTTGAATGATGAAATCTTAAAAGGCTTTTATGCGGCAAAATCTTATAACCGGTACACAAAACAACTTTCTTTTAATAAAAAAGTTTTTGATGTTGAAAAAGATACTTGGGTTAGAAAAGTACCACCCACATTTACACCAAGACCCGATCCCCAAGAATTTTATCGGCAATATTTGTTAAGATTTATGGTTTCTGAAGATAGAAGAACTGGATTAATCACCATAAGTTTCGAGCATATTAGCCCAATTTTTGCAAAATATTTTGTCGAACATGTAATCAATTCCTTAAATGAATACATGAGTAATGAGGCTGCTATGGAAGCATCAAAATTTGTAGATTACTTAAAACTAGAAATACAGGAAAATAACATTAGAGAAATTGATGCTGTATTCAATGTTCTCTTGCAGCAGAACATTCAAAAAATGATGTATGCAGAGGCAAAGCCAGATTTTGCATTGAAATATGTATCAAAGCCCATTGCTCCAATTTTCAAAAGTGGCCCAACAAGATCTGTTATATGTGTTTTTGGATTCATATTTTTTCAAATACTATTCCTTGCATATATCTTTTACTTGTATGTGAAAAAAGAGAAGTAATAAATTAAATAATGAGAAAAAATAAAATTGCAGTCATTGGATTGGGATACGTAGGTTTACCACTTGCTATAGCTTTTGGCCATAAATTTGAAACCATTGGTTTCGATATAAATATTGAAAGAATTAAGCAGTTAAAAAAATCAATTGATGTTACAGATGAAGTGACAGCCGAAGAAATATCAGAAGCTGGAAAAATTAATTTTTCACATAATGAGAAGTCATTAGCTGATTGTGATGTTTACGTTATAACTGTTCCTACACCAATAAATAAACACAAGGAGCCAGATTTAAGTTTTTTAGAAAAAGCAACTATGCTCATTGCTAAATATTTAAAAAATGATGATTTAGTTATCTATGAATCAACTGTTTATCCAGGAGTTACTGAAGATTTTTGTGGAAAAATTATATCCACTGAGACTGGTCTGGAGGTAAATAAAGATATTAGCTTAGGATATAGTCCAGAAAGAATAAATCCAGGGGATAAAGATAAAAGATTAAAAGACATCACTAAGGTTGTTTCAGCATCTAACAATGAGGCTTTAAAGGTAATGGAATATTTGTATGGAAGTATAATTGAAGCAGGTATTTATAGTGCAGAATCTATCAAGACAGCAGAAGCTGCGAAAGTAATTGAAAATACACAAAGAGATGTAAATATTGGTTTAATTAACGAATTTTCTAAAATTTTTCAAAGTATTGGGGTGGATACACACTCTGTATTGGATACTGCAAGTACAAAATGGAATTTTATAAAATTTCAGCCGGGCTTAGTTGGTGGGCATTGTATTGGTGTTGATCCTTTTTATTTAGCACATGTAGCAAAAAAAAATAATGTGGACCCAAGGATTATACTTTCTGCAAGAGATATAAATGATGGAATGGCATCACATAGCGCGCATTTATTAAATGCTAGCTTGCTTAAAAAAAATATAGAAAAAGCAAAAATATTAATCAAAGGAGCAACATTCAAAGAAAACTGCCCTGATTTTAGGAATACAAAAGTTGTAGATCTTTACAATTCATTAAGAGAGTTAGGTCATGCTGTCCAGCTAACAGATCCTCATGTTGATGTTGATCTTTTTAAGAAAGAGTATGGAATTACAATTAATAATCAAATTCATAGTCAAAAATATGATGCAGTAGTTCTAGCAGTACCTCATAAAGAATATATCAATGAGAATATAAGTTTTTTTTATAATTTAATTATTGAAGGGGGTATATTCTTTGATCTTAAATCAGTCTTTCCTTCAGATACAAGGAGCTTAAGACTTTAATCATGAAAAGCGAAATTACAACGTTATTAAGTAAAAAAAATGTTTGGTTAGTTACTGGAGCAGCTGGATTTATTGGCAGCAATTTAGTTGAGCACTTGCTAAAAAATAATCAAAAAGTAATTGGCATTGATAACCTATCTACTGGTACCCAATCAAATTTAGACTTTCTGATTGATCTAGCAGCTAATAAAAATGACAATTTTGATTTTAAAAAGGTTGATATCATGTCTGAACATATGCCTGAAGGAGTATTTGAAGGGGTAGATTATGTGCTGCATCAGGCAGCTTTAGGGTCAGTACCTAGATCTATAAAAGACCCAATCTCATCCTGCAATTCTAATGTAAGTGGATTTGTAAATATGATAAAAAAATCTCTTGATAGCGATATCAAATCATTTGTTTTTGCCTCATCAAGCTCTGTCTATGGAGATATCCAGGCTCTTGTAAAGAAAGAAGACAATGTTGGAGAACCATTATCTCCTTATGCACTAACAAAAAAAATAAACGAACAATACTCAACTATGTTCTACAAAACATATGGGTTTAAATCTATCGGCTTAAGGTATTTCAATGTGTTTGGGCCCCGCCAAAATCCAGATGGAGCTTATTCAGCTGTAATTCCTAAATGGATTAAAAAAATGATTAATAATGAGCCAATCGAAATTTATGGTGACGGTGAAACAAGCAGAGATTTCTGTTTTATTGAGAATGTTATTAATGCAAACTTACTTGCAGCCATAAAAACTGAATCATTAAATAATGATTTCTTCAATGTAGCTTATGGTGAAACAACAACCCTGAATGAGCTATTTGAAATTTTGAAGGACTGTCTTGCATCCCAAGGCGTCGTATATACAAAAAAACCAATCTATTGCTCTTTTAGACAAGGTGATGTCAAACATTCTCTTGCAGATTTAGAAAAATCAAAAACAAAACTTGGCTATAATGGAGAAATTTCTCTTAAAGACGGTATCAAATCTACTGTTAAGTATTATCTAGAAAATTTGTAATGTATTTGGAGAGTTTCAAGAAACTTGCATACTTACTCACTATATTCATTTTTGTCTCAGGCCTTGCATCATATTTAGCAGTTATTGGAATATCAGTAAGCGATTATTTTTTGCTATTAATTTTATTTATATTTGGTGTTGCACAACTATTAAGCGGAAAACTTTATATTGATGGGAAGTTGGTATACATAATTTTATATTTCCTGCTAAATTGCTTTTATTTTACTTTTTATTCTGTCTCTTCAGAAACAATTGAAATATTCTTGGATAGTGTTACTGCAGTCATAATATTTCTCATTATTTATTTAACTCTTAATAAGGATATTCTTGCTCTTTTAAAAAAATACCTTCCAATTTTATTGGTTATAAGCTCAGTAGCATCTTTATTAACTTACATGATTCCAAATTTATTAGTTCCCATTGAGTCCAATTATTATTTACCAGGAAGAAGTGCTGGATTATTCTTAAATCCAAATATTGCAGGAATCTCTTTGGTTTGTTTGCTTGCATTTGTATTCACGTTTTGCACAAGAAAAACTGCCTTATTATGCTTAGCAATTGCTGTATTGCCAATATTCTTAACTTTTTCCAGGAGTTCTTGGCTTTTTTTATTGATTATTTTAATTGTTTATAGACATAACATTGGGATTAGAAATATAGCTATCTATGGGTTTTCTATTTTGTTAGCTATACCAGTTATTCTTTTTTTAATCATACAGGTGCAAGGTGAAAATTTGCTGCTTCTTGAAAGGTATATAGACACTGCCTCTTCAAGGTTAGATATATCTTCTCTTGGTCAAGAATCAACTCTAAGTGAAAGTGATCAAGATAGATACAATGTGTTATTGAAATCAATAAACGCTTTTGAAAATAATATTTTTTTTGGGAATGGTTATGGTTATACATCTTCCGATTCATGGACTTCTGGCACTCATAATATGCATTTTAGATTTTTAGTTGAGATGGGATTATTCGGTTATTTATACTACTTTGTTGCTTATATGTTCTTCTTATTAAAGTGTTTTGTAGAAAGAGACAGAGATGCAAGTTTATCTAAATTTTATTTATGTTTTTTTATATTGCTTACCATTAATGGTTTTTTTTCACACAATTTATTTGAAATCTATACAATGGTTTTTATGATTTCTTTGGCAAGTTGTATAGATGGTGCATACAGAAAATAAAATTCTATTTATTATCGGAACTTATCACCATGGTGGCACTGAAGGGCAGTTATTAACACTTGTCAAGGAGCTTAAAAAAAACACAAATTTTGAAATAGAGATCTTTTTTTTAAACAGGCATGGAGATGCAGATTTACTAAGACAATTCTTAGAGCTGGATGTTAAAATTTATGGAAGACGCTATGACTTTATTCTGCAATACAAAAATGAATCCAAGCTTCTTCTTCCACTTAAAAAAATAATAAAAAATTTAAATATTATAAAAGACCTAGCTCTGCTTCTAATAAAAAGGCAGTATACAGTAGTGCAATCTTTCTTGCCTGAGGCAAATTTTCATGCAACTTTAGCTGGCTTTTTAACATTCAAAAAGGTTTGCACAGGATGGCGTGGGTTACCAAGCAATATAAAACCGAGAGATAAAAAAGTTTACTTTTTAGTAAATACTTTTTCTAATTTATTTTCATATAAGATCATAGCAAACACACAGAAAATTATTGATGAAAAAAAAGCTTTTGAAAAATTCGTCAGCTCAAAGAAAATTGAAGTGATCAATAATATTTATGTGGAATCAGATATAAGCAAAGATGCAAAAAATTATGCAGATGAGCTTTTTAGAAAAAATGAACTTAATGGAAAAGTAAATGTAATTACGATTGCTAACGTTAAAGAGTACAAAGGTCATATGCATGCAATCGAGGCTATCAAGCTACTTCCAGAAAACTACAAATACTTAATGATTGGAGATGACTTTGACGATTATTTTCAATACTTGCAAAAAAAGATTTCAGATTATGGGCTTGGTGAAAGAGTTCTATATTTAGGTAAATTAAATCACGACTATGCAATGGCAATTCTGCAAAAAGCTCAGATTTATTTAAGTCCATCAAAAACTGAAGGTCTATCAAACTCTATTTTAGAAGCTTTAATGTACGGTAAAAAAATTGTAGCTTCAGATGTTGGTGGTACTTCAGAATTATTAGAATGCGGACAATTAGGTTATTTATTTGATTTAGGAGATGCAGCTCAACTTAGCGCATTGCTCAGTCAAGCCAACTCTGATGATAATTTACTTTTAGATAAAAAAATTTATTTAGAAAAAAAATATTCTGGATCTATTGTTTTAGATAAATATCTAAAAGCTTGGGAGTTTTAGTGTGTGTGGTATTTCTGGCTTAAGAAGGATATCAGGTAATATAGATCAATTAGATTATCTGGCTTTAGGCGAGATGTTAGATGACATTACACATCGTGGACCAGATGATCATGGTGTTGCCACAATCAAAGATTTAAATATCATCTTAGGTCATAGAAGGTTATCTATTTTAGACATTTCCAATAAAGGACGACAACCAATGAGCTCCAATTGTGGCAAGTATCTCATCACATATAATGGTGAGATATATAATTTCCACGAATTGAAAGAAAAACTTGGACTAAGAAAAGATATTAAATGGAAAAGCCAATCTGACACAGAACTTCTTGTTAACTACATTTCTTATTTTGGAATAGAAAAAACTTTAAAAGATATTGTTGGAATGTTTGCATTTTGTGTTGTGGATCTTGAAAAAAATTTAATGCATCTTTGCAGAGATAGATTTGGAGAGAAGCCACTCTATTATGGAAGATCAAATAATTATTTCTGGTTTGGGTCATCATTACAGCAATTAAAAAGAATTCCATCTTTTGATAAGAAAATAGATAGAAAAAGTTTGGAATACTTCTTGAGACATGGCTGCATAAATGCTCCACATACAATCTTTGATGGGATAAAGAAAGTTAAACCTGGATGCTGTGTAACGATTTCTCAAAACTTTGAGGAATCTGAATATATATTTTGGGACCCAAGCTTAGAAGTCTTAAAAACTGATAGCTTAGGTTTAGAAGATTATGAAAAAAAAATAGAAGAATTATTAATTAAAAGCATAAAAAGGACTGTAGTATCTGATGTTCCAATAGGTTCATTTCTTTCTGGTGGCATTGATTCGAGCTTAGTAACCTCATTAATGCAAGCAAACTCCTCTGAGAAAATAAAAACATTTTCAATAGGAGTATTGAACAATGGAAAAATTGATGAGGCTTATGATGAATCTAAATATGCAAAAAAAATTGCCCAATATTTAGGAACAGAACATTATGAAGATTTTATAGATGAAAAAATATTATTAGAAAATCTAAAAAAGGTAAATTCATTCTATGATGAACCTTTTGCAGACTCCTCTCAGCTACCTACGCTTTCTGTAGCAAATTTAGCAAGCAAATATGTCAAAGTAGCATTATCTGGTGACGGGGCTGATGAATTATTTGGAGGATATTCAAGATATCTGAATACTCATGAGGATAATATGTTTCTAAGGTTAATGAATAGATCACCAAATCTATTAAAAATGTTTATTTCTAAATTAATATCAACAACAAGCGAAGGCACTCTAAACAAAATATCAAATAAACAATCTTTTCTCCCAGCAAATTTAGGTGGCAAAATGTCAAAATTTGTTTGCTTCCTAAAAGGGAATGGCAATGATCTGCAACAATACTATCAATACACACTTTCTGAAACAGAAAGCTCTTATAGCATTCTATTCAAAGATAAAATTACCTCACTAGTCTCAGAAAATGATTTTTATAACTTTAACAAACACCAAGATTTAGATTTGAAAACGCGCATTATGCTAATGGATATTGCAACGTATTTGCCTGGCGATATTTTGACTAAAGTAGATAGAGCAACCATGGCATTTTCTCTTGAATCCAGAACTCCGTATTTAGATAGAGATCTAGCAAATTTTGCAATTAGCATGCCAATTGATTGCAAGATAAAGAATTCTGAAACAAAAATTATTTTAAAAAAAATTCTTTCTAAGTATTTGCCTAGAGATCTATACGAAAGAAGAAAAAAAGGTTTTTCAATACCCCTGGATCGATGGATGCGTTTTGAACTTAAGGATTGGGCTAACGAATTGCTTAATTCAGATACTCTTAGATATGATGAGCATCTTTGTTCAGACAGTGTTAAAAATACATATAAAAAATTTGTTAATTATGAATCTAAAGTAGAACTTTCATGGTATTTGCTTTCATACATCTCATGGAAAAGAGATTACTTCAATGGATAAAAAAGAAAAATTTCTAATAGTTGCATCTTTTGCAGGATCAATTGTCAAATTTAGGGGGAATTTGATGAAGCAGCTTTCCGAGAATTATGATGTATGCGTTGCATGCCCAACCCCTAATAATAAAACTTTAGATTTTTTTAAACAAAATAAAATAACCTTCTACAAATTAGAGATTAAGAATTCTAAAATATCACCCTTTAGTGATCTTATTTATTTGGCAAAACTATTACTTATTATCAGAAATGTTTCACCAAAAATTGTATTGCCTTACACAATTAAGCCAGTGTTCTATACTGGATTTATTAGGCTATTAATACCATTCAAATTTTTTCCAATGATTACAGGTTTAGGATCATTTTATGAGAGTCATAATAAAAAATTTTTTAAAAAACTCTTTTCTCTCCTTTTCTCTTTATCTTTATCAAGAGCAAATAAAATTATTTTCTATAATCAAGGAAATATGAAGCAGTTTATAAAAGATAAAATTTGTTCAGAGGTAAATTCAGTTATTGTGCCTGGCTCAGGGGTAGATATAAATTATTATTTGGGCAAATCCAAAGAATATAATAATGAAAAAGTTATTTTTCTATGTTCTGCAAGACTACTAAAAGATAAAGGCATATGTGAATACTTAGAAGCTGCTAGGGAAATTAAAAATACTTATGAAAATGTCGAGTTCAATTTAATTGGGTGGCACCAAGACTCAGATGGAAATGTTTCTCAAAGCTATATTGATACTTTTGTTAAAGATGGAATAGTAAACTTTTATGGTTATTCAGAAGATGTAAGAAAATTCTTAACAAATTGTGATGTATTTGTGTTGCCATCCTATCATGAGGGTATGCCCAGATCTGCTCTTGAAGCAATGTCAATGTCAAAAGCATTATTGCTATCTGATATACCAGGAACACAAGAACTTATAAGAAATGGAGAAAATGGTTATTATTTTGAAAGTAAGTCAAAGCATTCGCTTATTGAAGCTATAAAATTAATCTTAAAAGAAAAAGAATATATACTTGATTTTGGAAGAAGAAGCAGAGAAATAGTAGTTGAAAGATACAGTGACGAAATTATAAATAATAAGCTTTGTAAAATTTTTGGTGAGAAATAGAATGACTTTTGAAAAGAAATTCTGTGAGTATAGTCGTACAATATATTCTGAAGAATTTATTCCGTTACATAGGCCTGTTTTCAAGGGATTAGAAAAAAAATATTTAAAAGAATGTATTGATACAAATTTTGTTTCTTCTGTCGGAAAAAAAGTTGGTGATTTTGAAGATGCAATAATTGAATTTACAGGATCTAAATATGCTATAGCCACAATGAATGGTACTGCAGCTCTCCACATAGCGATGGAGCTTGCTGGGGTTAAGCAAGACGAAGAGGTATTAACTCAGCCGTTGACTTTTATAGCTACGTGCAACGCAATAAGCTATACAAGAGCCAAACCAGTTTTCATAGATGTTGATCGAGATACTCTTGGCATGAGTCCAGAGTCACTAGAACAATTTCTGATAAAAAATACATTCACTAAAAAAAGCCAAATTTTTAATAAAAAAACGAAAAAAAGAATATCTGCCTGTGTTCCAATGCATACATTTGGCTTTCCTTTGAGAATTAAAGAAATCCAAAGAATATGTGAGGAATGGAATATTCCCTTAATTGAAGATTCAGCAGAATCACTTGGAAGTTTTTATTCTGGAAAACATACAGGTACATATGGCATGTTTGGCATATATAGCTTCAATGGTAACAAGGTCATCACCACTGGAGGAGGTGGAATGCTTGTCACTGATAATAAATTACTAGCAAAAAAAGCTAAACATATAACAACTACTGCAAAAAAAAATCACCCATATGAATATGTTCATGATTCAGTGAGTTATAACTACAGACTTCCCAACATAAATGCAGCTTTAGGCTGTGCTCAAATGAAACAATTAAATAAATTTTTGAAACAAAAGAAGAAAGTTGCTAAAAAATGGGAAAAGTTTTTTTCGGAAAATAATATTAACTTTATCAAACCGATTGAAGAAGCTGATCCTAACTATTGGTTAAATACAATCGTATTAAAATCCAAAAAAGAAAGAAATAATTTCTTAGATTACACAAATAATAACAATGTAATGACAAGACCAGTCTGGAGGCTAATGAATAAACTTGAAATGTTTAAAAAATGCCAACATGACGGTTTAAATAATGCAGAATGGCTTGAAAATAGAACTGTCAATATCCCTTCTAGCGTTCCTTAGCAAATAAATGAATAAGAAAAATTTTTATAGAGATATTGCAAATTTGCATATAGAAACATTAGACAATGCATTTCTACCAACTTTAGGTGAGAAGTTTTTAACTGTTCTTTATAAAGCAATAGATAAAAGTAGCTTTACATCTTTAATTTATTATTACGAAAATGATAATTTAATCGGATTTGTAACAGGGACTTTAGGAACTAAAAGTATTTATAGAGAGCTCTTAAAATACCCTTTTAGCTTAATATCCTCGCTAATACACATTATTTTTTCACCTCAAAAAATAATAAAAATTTTAGGTTTATTGATTCATATGAATAGCAATGCAAGAAGAAAACATCCAAAACCTGAGCTTTTAACAATATGTGTTAATAATAAGTACAGAAGGCAAGGTTATGCTAAAAAACTGTACAATGACTTATCACTTTTTTTTAAACATAATAAAGTTGAAAGTTTCACGATAATAGTTGGAAGTGAACTAGATGCGAATAATTTTTATAAAAATGAAGGCGCTAATATAATGGAAAAGATAGTAACGCACTCAGGAGCAGAATCTAATGTCTATTTACAGGAGCTCAACTAATGCAAAGATTTTTTGACATCTTTTTTTCTTCTATTGCTTTAATTGTATTTTCGCCTTTATTGTTAGCTTGTTGCTTAGTACTAAAATGTACTGGAGAGGGTGAAATATTTTATTCACAGAAAAGAACAGGCCTCAACCAGAAAAATTTTAATTTACTGAAATTCACAACAATGGTTAAAAATAGTGAAAATATTGGTTCAGGCACTGTAACTCTTAAAAATGATCCTAGAGTATTGCCATTTGGTAAGTTTCTTAGAAAAACAAAATTAAACGAGCTACCACAACTTTTAAATGTTTTTTTTGGAGACATGAGTGTTATTGGCCCTAGACCACTGGCAGCTAAACAATTTAGTTTTTATGATGATGATACAAAAAAAATTATAGGCTCCGTTAGACCTGGGTTATCAGGAGCGGGCTCTGTCATTTTTAGAGATGAGGAGGAAATACTCTCAGGAAAGGATATAAATCATGATGAAGTCTACAGAACGAAAATTACACCTCTTAAAGCTAATCTTGAGACTTGGTACGTTGAAAACAAGTCAATTTTTTTATATTTTAAATTAATTGTTTTAACAATAATTGTTGTTCTTAAAAAAGATATCAATACCAAGAAATATTTTAAAGGAGTTGACTTTGCAGAATAAGGAAGAATATTGGAAAAATTTTGAAGAAAATTTTCAGGAGCTAAGGCAAAAAGGTTTCATTAAGTTGCCCAAGATAAACTTTATTGATTTTTCTAAACATGCCAAGAAAATTACAGACGAGATGGGAGATAAAACATTTCTAGAAAATGGTTATCATCATAAAATTTTCCTTAATGAGTTAGGTTTTAGCGAAGATGTTAAAAAAAAGCTCTATAGCTTTGCAAAACAAGAATTCAATTATAAAGGGAGTCCTAAAGATCAATATCACATATCAAGAAAAGTAACACCTGGTAATAGCAAAGAGATGTTTCGAGGGCATTTTGATTCGCATTTGTTAACATTTGTATTTCCTATTTCAATTCCAGATAAAAATTTTCATAACGATGCTGGACAGTTAATTTTCTTCCCTCACTTGAGGAAGCAGCCTTCAAGTGAAATTTCAAATCTAGTATCAAAAATTTGGTACAAAAGGTATGCTTCGCAAGAAGGTTTGGAAAAACTAAAAAAAAGTAACAAATATTTTATTGAACATTTTGAAGATATGCGCCCACTACTATTCTTGGGGAACACCTTCTTTCACACAAACTTTCCTGTTTCTAAATCACATAGGACCACAAGATTAACACTGCTTGCACATTTTTATGACCCAAGTCCTAAATTTGGTATTGGAAGTGTTATGAGACTGTTAAGAGGAAGGTAATTTAATGTTTACTTATCTGTATATGCTTTAGAAAAGGCATTTTGTGATAGTATACGTTTATGAAAAAAACACTATTTGTTCAATTATTATTTGTTGGGTTGCTATTTCCTCAAGAGATAGAGCTGAATAACATTGATCCATCAAATATTGATCCTGCATTAATTCAAAACTTAACACCAGAGCAGCTTGCTGTACTTAGAAATAACATGTCTCAAGATTTTACTACTGAATCGAATAATGATTTTATGCAGGAAGAGATAACTGATGAAGAAGAGATTGAAATAAATTCATCTGAGAATAATTTTGGCTATAGCTTTCTTCAAAAAGCAAGCAATAGAAATTTTGCGGAATTGCCCATTCCTGATGATTATAAAGTAGGTCTGAATGACAATTTTTTAATTGTTTTATCAGGCACTACAAATAAATCTTTTAATACAGAAGTTCAATCAGATGGAAACATTGTTTTTCCTGATCTGGGTTTGATCCCTGTATTTGGCGATACACTTGGGGAGGTTAAAAGCAAACTTAGCGCATTGATAGACGAGGCTTTTGTGGGTGTTGATATTTTTGTAACTCTCACCAGAATAAATCCAAAAAAAATTAGCATTGTAGGTGCTGTAAATATACCAGGTGTTTATCTAGTAAGCCCATACACAACTATATCCAGTGCATTGTCTTATTCAGATGGCGTAAATAGCAAGGCTTCATTGAGAGAAATCTTATTAATAAAGCCAAATGGGGAAACAATAAATTTTGATCTTTATGATCTGCTAATTTTTGGCTCACGAACTGAAGATGTAATAGTCGAAGCAGGAGATACAATTTTAGTAAAAGCTGGAACTAAATTTGTATCTGTACAGGGGGAAGTAAATAGGCCAGGCATATATGAATTCCTGCCAGGAGAGACCGCTGAAGATATTATTAATTTTTCACTTGGAACTACGGGTTTGGCAAACTTAAATAAGATTAGCGTTGATTACTTCAATACTGAGAATTTTGAGGTAGAAAGCAAAGAAATACAGAATTTAAACTCTCCTCTAGATAATGTTTTAAGCATAAATATCTTCCCTATAGGTTTTAATGAATCAAGGGACTTATTGGTTGCAGGGCCAATCCTGAATCCAGGATACTATTCATATGATGAATATTCTGAGCTGAGAGATCTTATATCTAATCTAACTTATACAGATAAGATATATCCATATTTAGCAATTCTTGAGCAATTTGATGCTAAAAATTTAGAGAGATCATTTAAATTCTTTAACCTGAATGACGAAAAAACTTATCTTGATACTCAATTATTGCCTAATTCCAGAATTATGTTTTTATCCGTGGATAATTTTAGAAGTTTTGGAAATTATACTTTCAATCAAATAACCGCACAGTACTTAGAATCATCAATAGTTGAATTCATATATGATGGAAGACAATATTTCTTTCCCATAGTTGGCAACTTTTCAATTAACGACCTTGTTGGCTTCATAGGAATAGACGCTAGTGATGTTGATCAGGAAAGAATTATTGTAGAAAGTATGGATAGTTTTGTTTTGCCAAAAGATTTAAATTCAAAAATATCAGCTGTTCCAAATCAAACCATTACAACATATAAAAAGTCTAGTTTGCTTGTTACTGGTCCAAATAAATTGAGAGGCCAGTTCAATCTGAATAATGAAATTATGCTTAAAGATTACATAAATGAAACCGAATTAGATTTAATAGATATAAACCCATTTGTAGGTGTTGTAGAAAAAGTAAATAAGACTAAAAGAGAAACTATTTTGTTCAGTCCAAGCGATGAAAAAACCCAAAATATCATTCTAGACAATAACTCTAAAGTATTTTTTTTGGGCAGAACATTTAATTACGGTGAAATAGGTATTAACCCTATATCAATTGCAACTTTGAAAGATTATGAGTTAAGAATAAGCTATGGAAATGAAATATTAAGACTGCCCGTATACGGATCATTTAGTGTCCAAGATGTTATAGATTTTTATGGGTTAGATATGCATGATATCCAAGCCGACCAAACGTCGTATATCAAGCCACTAGAGGACCTCTCAATTGTAGGCAACTATAAAGATATGACTTTAGAAGCAGATAAATTTCATGCGCTCTCATTCAGAAAATTGAACTCAGATCTCATATCATTAAGCATATCTGGAGAAGTTGAGCTGCCTGGATCATATACCATTAATACCAACACAACATTGCGAGACATATATAAACTTATGGGTGGTTTCAAAGATATTGCATCACAAAAAAATATTGTAATTTTAAGGAAAAGCACAAGAGATTCTCAATTAAAAGCAATAAAACAAGCTAAAAGTACACTTAGAGAGTTTGTGGCAACTAATTTGCAAAAAACTGGCGATGCTGCTGACCCTACACTTTTGAGCTTGATAGAAACTGATATTCCAGAAGAAAGTTTAGGAAGAGTTGGAGGTGATTTTACTCAAAAAAGTAAAATTATTGATAGTTTCTTGCTTGAGGATGGGGATCAAATAATTGTTCCAAGAAAGCTGAGTACTGTATCAATTTTTGGTGAGGTATTAAATCCTAATACAGTGGTTTATCAGAAAGGATATTCTATTAATGATTATATTGAGATGTCTGGCGGCTTAAAGCAATTTGCTCTTAAGCGTGATATTTATATTATTAAAGGGAATGGAACTATTGAAAGAAGAAAAAGAAACATCTTTTTAGGTGGCAATAAAATTGAACCTGGGGATGTCATTATAGTTCCAAGAAGCATGAAAGTAGCGGAGCCATACTCAGACATAATTTTAAGCACCACATCAACTTTATATAACCTTGCTTTTGCAGCATCAGCACTAAATGCCATTCAGAACAATTAGTTTTTTACTTTTTCTGATGATGCCTGTCAGCGGAGACTCTCTGAAATACAATTCCATTAACAATAATGGTTCAATAGGTTTAATTAACATGCCTTCAGCTCGATTCTACGACCAGGGCACAATTGCGTTCAATTTTTACAAAAATGAGGGCAGTCATAAAAAATCAATTTTAATCGCGCCATTAGATGGAATTGAGGTATCGCTACTGGAAACAGATTCTAGTTTTTATAATACTGAAATGCTTTTGGGCCAGCAAAAAAGTATCGATGAAGTAAATTTAAAGATAAGGCTAAAGGAAGAGGGAGATTATCCTGCTGTAGCTGTTGGTTTCAATGATCTGAAAAATGATGGAATAAATAGTGGAGAATATATTGTTGCAAGTTATGGCATTGATAATTTTGACTTTACACTTGGAATGGGTTGGGGAAACCTTGACGGTTTAAATTCATATAAAAATTTCCTTAGTGAAATCGATGAAAATTTCCTACATAGGCCTGAAGTTTTTTCAGAAAGTGATGTATACAAAAATTTTTTTAGAGGAGAAACTCTTTCTATTTTTGGTGGAATATCAGCAGTTATTTCAAAAAACTTTATTTTGAAATTAGAATATGACTCAAGTAATTTTGATAAGCTAATTGTTGATGAAGACTACTCAAGATTAAATTATGGAATTAACTTTGTTGGATTGGAGTTTTTTGACATAGGGCTTTCATATGAATATGGAAGTAGTTATGGCTTTCATGTCTCGCTAAAGAAAAATCTTTTTAAATAAAATGAAAGATCATAAACATCATGATGAAGTCAATGATTGGATTGATGCATTAGAGAATCTTATACTTTTCAATGGGAAAGAAAATGCTTCTGAAATTATCAAAGAATTCTTCAAACATGCAAATAATAAAGGGCTACTTGTAGATGAATTATTTCAAATGCCTTTTTCAAATTCAATAAGTAAATACGAGGAAATTCCTTATCCAGGTGATTGGCAAATTGAAGAAAAATTACGCCATTACATAAGATGGAATGCCATTGTCACAGTTCTTAAGGCAAATAAAGAAAAAGACTTAGGAGGACATATTTCAACTTATTCTTCCGCTGCTACCCTATATGAAGTAGGATTTAATCATTTTTTTCGAGGAGGTTCTGGTGGTGATGCAGATATGATTTACTACCAAGGACATTCATCTCCTGGTATATATGCTAGATCCTTCTTGGAGGGAAGGCTGAGCAGTGAAAACCTAGATAATTTTCGTCAAGAAATAGATGGATTTGGTCTGTCCTCTTATCCACACCCATGGCTAATGCCTAAATATTGGCAATTTCCAACAGTGTCTATGGGTCTCGGCCCTATAATGTCAATATACCAAGCACATGTTTCAAAATATCTAGAGCAAAGAGGGTTAATTAAAAATAATCCAAAGAGAAAAATTTGGATGTTTTGTGGTGATGGTGAAATGGATGAGCCTGAATCTATGGGTGCCATTTCTCTTGCAGCTCGGGAAAAGCTAGATAATTTGATTTTTGTAATTAATTGTAATTTACAGAGGTTAGATGGTCCTGTGCGAGGCAATTCAAGAATTATTACTGAGCTAGGAACAATATTTAAAGCTGCTGGATGGAATGTAGTTAATTTAATTTGGGGCAGAAAATGGGATGAATTGCTCGAAAGAGATACAACTGGTGCACTTCAATGGATTATGAATAATACAGTAGATGGTGAATATCAAAATTTTAAAGCAAAAGGAGGCGCATATACACGTCAAAATTTTTTTGGCAAACACCCAGATGCTCTAAAACTAGTGGAGCATATGTCAGATAAAGAAATTGAAGAGTTAAATCGAGGAGGGCACGATCCTGGCAAAGTTTATAACGCTTACAAATCTGCATACGACTGCATTGATAAACCAACTGTCATATTAGCTTTCACTGTTAAAGGTTATGGAATCGGTTCAAGACAGGCTGATAATACAACTCATCAAGTTAAAAAACTCACAGATGAAAATTTAAATGACTTCATTAATAAATTTGATTTACCAATTAATAAAAAACAACTTCAAAAATTAGATTACTTAAAATTTAGTAAGCAAAGCAAAGAATATAAATATTTAATTTCTCAAAGAAAAAAATTAGAAGGTTTTCTACCTGAAAGGAATACAACTTCTTCAAAATTAAAAGCCATGAACAACAGTCACTTTAATAGCTTTAATGAAAAGTCAAAAAGAGATATGTCAACTACAATGGTTTTTGTAAGACTCATTACATCGCTTTTGAGAGATAAAAAAATTGGCAATCATGTTGTACCAATTGTTCCAGATGAGGCTCGAACATTTGGAATGGATGGTTTGTTTAGGCAATTTGGTATTTACAGTAGAGAAGGACAAAAATATCAACCAGAAGATGCTGACAAAGTAATGTGGTATAGAGAGTCTAAGGATGGCGTTATGCTTGAAGAAGGTATAAACGAAGCAGGTGCATTTTCTGCTTGGTTAGCTTTAGCAACTTCCTATGCAAATAATTTATTACCAATGATTCCTTTTTATATTTACTATTCGATGTTTGGATTTCAAAGAATACATGATTTAGCTTGGGCTGCAGGCGATGCAAGGGCTAGAGGTTTTCTTCTGGGTGCAACATCTGGTAGAACAACTCTTAATGGTGAGGGCCTACAACATCAAGATGGGCACAGTCATTTATTAGCTCAGACTATTCCAAACTGCAAATCTTATGATCCATGTTTTGATTATGAGCTAGCTACAATTATTAAGAATGGTATTGATGATATGTATGTAAAAAATAATGATAATTATTATTACCTTACACTGATGAATGAAAACTATTCTCACCCAGAGAGACCAAAAAATTTGAAAGATTCTGAGATAATGCTGGGAGCATATCTTTTCAAAAAAGAAAAAAATTCTAAAATTCGTATTCTAGCATCTGGCTTAACCTTGCGATTTGCCTTAGAGGCTTCTCAGAAATTATTAGATTTCGATGTTAAAGCTGATATATGGAGTGTTACAAGCTTCAATGAGCTTGCAAGAGGTGGAATTGTTTCTGATCAAGATAAAAAAAATAAAATAACCAGTAAATCTTATGTTGAACAATGTTTTGGTAATACAATGCCAACAGTAGCAGTTTCTGAATATCAAAAATTATATTCTGAGCAAATAAGAAAATGGGTAAATGGAAATTATATTTGTTTAGGCACTGATGGTTACGGTAGAAGCGATACTCGAGAGAAATTAAGAGAATATTTTGAGATTGATTCAAATCATATTGCCTATAATGCGCTGATAGCTGCAGGCTTAGAAACAGAAGCAAATATGTTCAAAAAGAAGTATAAAGTTAAAATCAATAAGGATAGCCCCTACAACAGATGAAAGAAGTTGAACTAAGAATACCAAATTTAGGAGAAGCTGAAGATACAGAGATTATAGAGATTTCTGTAAAAGAAGGAGACAAACTAAATAAAAATGATCCAATAATTGTTCTGGAATCTGAAAAAGCAGCAATGGAGGTGCCATCTGACTATGATTGTATTGTCAAAGACATTGTTGTCAAAGAAGGTGATAGTGTTAAAGAAGGTACAATTTTTGCTGTAATTAAAGTAGATGAATCAGAAGAGCCTAAGGAAGAAATAAAAAAAGTTGAATCTTTATCAAAATCATCAAAGATAACAAAAAAAGCACCAGAATATGCTCAAAATTTATCTATAGATCTCAGTGGCATAAACGCTGGACCAGCGGTGAGAAAAATAGCTCGTGAGCTTGAGATAGACCTTAAAAAAATATTAGGATCTGGTAAAAATAAAATGATTACTAAGGACGACCTTAAAAATTTTATTCATTCCCAAAGCAATTCACTGAAATTTGAATATCCTGATTTAAAGAGTTTAGAAGAATTTGGCGATTATCAAATTGAAAATCAATCAAAAACAAGAAAAGCTGGTGCTAAAAATTTAACTCAATCATGGCAATTTATACCTCATGTTTCACACTTTGAGGAAGCTGATATAACAAAAATTGAGAAACAAAGAAAAGATCTGAACGAGGTTTCTTCTGTAAAAATTACACCTTTAGCCTATTTTATAAAAGCAACAGCTCTTGCATTGGAAGAATTCCCTTTAATGAATTCTTCTTTAGTAGATGATGGAAAAATTATGATTAAAAAATACATAAATATTGGGGTGGCAGTTAATACTGAACAAGGCTTAGTCGTGCCCTCAATTAAAGATGCAAATAATCTAAAAATTGGACAGATAGCAGAGTGTATTATTAGTATTTCAAAAAAAGCACGCGATAAGAAATTAATGAAAAATGATATATCAGGTTCTACTTTCACTGTTTCTAGCTTGGGAAATATCGGGGGCATGGGTTTCACTCCAATAATTAATCCTCCTGAAGTTGGAATTATAGGTATTTCAAGGTCAAAAATTATTGAACAATTCATTAATGGCACTTTAACTAAAAAAACTTATTTACCCTTTTCGTTGTCTTATGATCATAGGGTAATTAATGGTGTCGACGCTGGTAATTTTATGAATTTCATCAAACTCACAATTGAAAAAGGTTTATAGAAATCAATTTTATAGTTGATAGTTATTTTGGCAGCCTTAATTTGAGTTTATAATTTAGACATATGTATTTAGAATTTTTGCCTGCTGCTGCAATACTATCGTTTTGTCTTTGTATTGTACTTATCTATTTGGATAAAAGGGCTGCTAAATTGGGTGATAGCAATCTAAGAAATTCTCCACAGACTCTGCACAAAAAGTCAGTATCGAGATTTGGAGGCGTTGCAATTCTTCTTGCGCTTGCATTCACTTCATATGTAGCAGGATACAATTGGAATAATTCAGTTTATTTTCAAGTTGGAATATTAGCCTTACCAGCATTCTTAGTAGGTTTTTTTGATGATTTAAAAATTTCAGTCCAACCTTGGAAAAGGATTTTAATGTTGACTCCTGTTCCAATAATTTATTTTTACTATTTTGATTTAAGAGTTCTAAACCTTGATATTGGTTTCTTAGATAATTTTTTGGAAATTGAGTTTTTCGCTTTGCTATTTATTTGTTTCTCAATTGTTGGTATGACAAATGCATTTAATCTTATAGATGGAATAAATGGATTATTAGTATCATACCTAGTATCAATTTTGATTGCTCTTAATATTGTAGAGAGTGCAATAGGGCCAATTTTTGATATCGCCGATGAATTTAGGATTTATACAAATATTCTTTTAGGAGCCCTTATAGGATTTTTAATCCTTAATTATCCTTTCGGCAAGATATTCATGGGTGATGCTGGAGCATATTACCTTGGAGCTTTAGTATGCTTTGGTTTAATACATGCACATCTGGAGAACAACAGCAGTTCACCATGGGTTGTTATGTGCTTATTGGCTTATCCATTCACTGATTTGTGTTTCAGTGTGTTCAGAAAAAAAATAATTCTGGGGACTAAAGCAATGCAGCCTGATGCAGAGCATTTACATCATGTAATTTTTTCAAGACTAGGTGAATTGAAATTTAAGCATGAAAGAGCTAAACATTTTTTTACTGTAGTATTCATAACACTTTTCAACCTTCCATATTTATGCTTGTCCCTATATTTCTCGAATAATTCAATTGTGCTGATGTTCATAATTTTTGCTTATATAATTTCATATTTATTGATTTACTTTTCTTTAAGTCCAAGGTTTTTACTGGGTAATGAAAAAATTAACAACTAACATCAATTTCTAATAGTCCCTTATATAAAGCTTGAAGTAAAAATTTTTTGAACTGGTAATCAAGTTATAATCTAAAGGATGTATGGATAACCATAAGAAATAGATAAAATGAAATTAAATAATTTAAAAGATTTGGCAGTAACAGCAGCAATTCAAGCTGGAGACTTTCTAAATCAAAGTAAATTAGAAGAAAAAGAAATTTACAAAGAAGAAGGCCGAGATATAAAGTTAATAATTGACCAAAAAACGGAAAAACTAATTAGATCAAACTTGCAAGTAACTGACATTCCGATATTGGGTGAAGAATATGGGGGTGATATAGCAGATGGAATATATTGGGTTATAGATCCAA
>MDTG01180453.1_pt1 | contig 27240 bp, 27 predicted proteins | sample 811421 | NCBI WGS metagenome assembly MDTG01 (sample SAMN05326645, study PRJNA326480) | marine metagenome | isolation source: seawater | place: Pacific Ocean: South East | collected 2011
GCTTTCCGATTTCAGACGCTAGCACAAGCGAGCCCGCGCCATGGCAAAACCCGCCACCATCAAGATCCGCCTCAACTCGACGGCTGACACAGGCTTCTTCTATGTCACGAAGAAGAACCCGCGCAACATGACCGAAAAAATGGTCCAGCGTAAGTACGATCCGATCGTCAAGAAGCACGTCGAGTTCAAAGAAGGCAAAATCAAGTAATCACTTGATCCTTTTGGACTTTTGAAGAGCCCGCTCGCGACCCGAGCGGGCTTTTTCATGTGATCTCGTCGCGGTGCAGATAGCGCGTCTTGCGAATGGCCGGGAATAGGAACGACCAGGCCGCGGCGACGCCGACGGCGGCAGCGCCGCCCGCCACCACGGTAAACACCGCCCCGTAGAAGTGCGCCATGAAACCGGCTCGCGCTTCACCCAGTTCGTTCGAGGCGCCGAGGAACACGGAATTCACAGCATTCACCCGCCCGCGCACCTCGTCCGGTGTCCAGAGCTGCAGCAGGATCTCACGAATATAGACCGATACCATGTCGAAGGCGCCGATCAGCGCCAGCGCGATGATTGAGAGCCATGCGAGTGTCGACGCCCCGAAAACCATCGTGGCAAACCCGAACAGGGCCACACAGACGAACAGAATGACGCCGGCATGGTCACGGATCGGAAAGGCCGTGATGATCCCGATCATGATCACAGCCCCTACGCCCGGCGCAGCGCGAAGCAGGCCGAGCCCGGAAGGCCCAAGTTCCAGAATATCGCGCGCGTAGATCGGCAACAGCGCCACTGCTCCGCCGAGCAGAACAGCAAACAGGTCCAGAGAGATCGCGCCCAGAACCACCTTTTCTTTCCAGACATAAGAGAAGCCGCCGAGAAGCGTACGAATCGTCGTCGGCTCTTTCGATCCCTTCTGCGCGGGCTTCGGGATCGTCAAAACGATCACACCCGAAATGAGGAAAAGCGAGACGGCGGTCGTGTAGGCAACCGGCGCGCCGATGCCATAAATCAATCCACCGAGAACAGGACCAAGGATAGACGCCAGCTGCCAGGACGCCGTAATCCATCCCACGGCATTCGCGAAGTCTTCTTTCGGAACCAGATTGACCGCCAGACTCGACGATGCAGGAGAGTAAAATGCCCTGGCAACGCCGAACACTGTGAGTGCAGCCAGCACCCAGAATGGCTCAAACTTGCCCGTCAGGGCGAGCATCAGGATGGCCAGCGCACAGGCCATCTCAACGAAGACTGCCAGCCCCATGACATTGCGGCGCCCGAACCGGTCAGCTGTAACGCCTGTGACGACGACCAGTACAAGCGCAGGAAGGAATTGAACCAGGCCGATCCAGCCAAGCAGCGCCGCGTTCTGGGTCAGGTCATAGATCTGCCAGGCCACGGAGACCGAGACGATCTGGGCGCCGAGCGACGTGCAGAACCGGGAAATGAAATAGCGGCTGTAGGCTGAATGCCGGAATGCTGAAAACCTGTCGGTCACGCCTTATCCCCTGAGCTGAGCGCCTCTGTGGCGACAGCCGGGTACCAAGTCAATCAGGCGGCTGTGCTCTCGACCCGGTTCCGGCCGGTCGTCTTGGCCTGGTAAAGCGCCTGATCGGCCCGCTTGGTAAGGTCTGCGATCGTGTCCTGCTCACCCGCGATGGTCGAAACACCCACACTGACCGTGATCTGAATGTTCAATCCGGCCTTGCCGATGATGAAGGGCGCAGCAGCGACCGCCCGCCGGATTCGTTCTGCGGCAGCGCAGGCCCGGTCCCCCGGTGTTTCAGGCATGATGACGAGGAATTCTTCACCACCGGGCCGGCAGACAATGTCCATCGGGCGCACATTCTCACGCAGCCGGTTGGCGATCTCCTGCAGGACCTCGTCCCCGGCATCGTGACCGTAAGTATCGTTCACCGATTTGAAGTGATCGATGTCCGCCATCATGACCGAGACAGGCTTTCCACCCATGACCGACCGCTGCATGAACTGGTGCAGCTGGCCCATCATATAACGGCGATTGTAAAGCCCGGTCAGCTGGTCGATCACGGACAGTTCCAGACCCTTGTCCACCCGGCGGCGCAGCATCTCGATGTAACGTGCCCGGCGCGCCTGGGTGCGGACGCGCACCAGCAGCTCCTGCTTGTCGACGGGAGTCAGGATGACGTCGCTGGCTCCGATCTCGAGCCCTTTCGCCGCGCGGGCCCGGTCATCGGGATCGCAGATCAGGAGAATGGACACCGCCCGGGTCGATTCCGTCACCTTGAAATGCGCACAAAGTTTCAGGGCATCAAAGGATTTGCTGGGCAGTGAGAGGATCATCAGGTCCACGCCGAGGCTGGAGAGGCCGCTCATGGACCCCGCCTCGGCAAGCGTCACCACCGTGTGGCCGGCCTCCCGCAACACAGATGCGAGGCGGGCAGATGCCCGCGGATTGTCATCGACAATGAAGATCCGTGCCGGCTGGTCGGATTCTTCCTTGGTGGTTTCGTGGTCCAGACCACCGCCAAGACCATTGGCCTGGCGCTGTCTGAGCTCAGACGCCACGGCGTTGTAGCGCATCAGCGCCCCGACACGTGACATCAGCGCGAAATCATCGACAGGCTTCGTCAGGAAGTCTTCGGCGCCAGCCTCAAGCCCCCTGACGCGATCTTCAGTGTCACTGAGGGCTGTCACCATAACGACCGGGATGAACGCCGTCGCCGGATCTTCTTTCAGCCGGCGGCAAACCTCATAGCCGTCCATTCCGGGCATCATCACGTCGAGCAGGATGATGTCCGGCAATTCCTTGCTGGCGACCTCTAGCGCCTGAGGCCCGTTCTCTGCCTGGATGACGGTATAGTATTGGGCTTCCAGCTTGGCCTGCAGTAGCCGCCGGTTAGCTTCGATGTCATCGACAACGAGGATCCGCGCGCTCATGCCGCTTCCTTCGGCATGAGCGATTCAACAGCCTTGATGAAGGTCATGATCTGGATTGGCTTGGACAGATAGCCCTCGCAGCCCGCTTCGCGCACACGCTGCTCGTCGGCCCGCATGGCAAAAGCCGTCACCGCAAGCACCGGGATATGGGCAACTTTCTCGTCGTCCTTCAGCCAGCGCGTGATATCCAGGCCGGACACTTCAGGCAGCTGGATATCCATGATGATGAGGTCTGGCTGCTCCCGGCGGGCAATTTCGACCGCCTTGGCGCCATCGCGGCACTGATAGGTTTCGTAGCCGTAAGCGTCCAACAGGTCGCAAAACAGGCGCATGTTGAGTTCGTTGTCCTCAACAACCAGCACTTTTCTGGTTTTCGCGTCTGCCATTTTTTCCCACGATTACGAGCGATTCGGAACGGACCTTACCGTACCAGACCAGCTATACGGCAAAAGCTTAACGGGTGTTTACGGGTCTCTTCAGATTGCCGCCACCCCCGGAACATGGCATGAACATGGAACGATGAGCCTGTTGTGCCGGGATTGTTTTCACTTCGAACTCACAGACGGGCACTCCTGCCCCGCCTGCAAGAGCTATCGTGTGGTTTGCCATCCTGCCCTGCACACGCTGACCGTTGCCCACATCGATTGCGATGCCTTTTTCGCGGCGATCGAGAAACGTGACAACCCCGCCCTGAACGACAAGCCTGTTATCGTCGGCGGCGGAGAACGCGGCGTGGTCCTCACCTGCTGCTACATTGCCCGGCTGTACGGCGTCCGGTCAGCGATGCCGATGTTCCAGGCCCTGAAGCTCTGCCCGGAGGCAACGGTGGTGAAACCCAGCCGGGGCAAATATTCCGAAGCCGCCGCGATTGTGCGGGAGAAGATGGAGGCCCTGACACCGCTGGTACAACCCGTTTCCATTGACGAGGCCTATCTCGACCTCTCCGGGACCGAAGCGATCCACAAGGCCCCGCCCGCCGCGTCACTCGCCCGGCTCGCGGCAGAGATAGAACAGGAACTTCAGATCACGGTTTCAGTGGGTCTCTCTGCCAACAAATTCCTCGCCAAAACAGCCAGCGAGCTCGACAAGCCGCGCGGTTTCGCCGTCATCTCACCAGCCGAGGCCGAAGCGCTTCTCGAACCCCGCCCGGTGGGTTTCCTTCATGGGGTGGGACCAAAATTCGCTGCGAAGCTCGAACAGGACGGGTTTGAAACGATCGGAGACCTGCAGAAAGCGGAGCTGAAGGCCCTGATCGGACGGTATGGCGAAACCGGCATGTGGCTGAAGCGTGTCGCACACGGGCAGGACAATCGCCCCGTCCGCACGGATGATGAGCGCAAATCCGTATCTGCGGAAACCACTTTCAGGACAGACATTTCAGATCTTGCCGCATTGGAAGACCAGCTCTGGAAACTTTGTGTCAAAACCTCCGACCGGGCGAAGCAGATCGGTGTTGTCGGCTCGGTCATCACCCTCAAGCTGAAGACCTCCACCTTCAAGCCGCTTACCCGGCGCGTGTCCCTGTCAGAACCGACCCAGATCGCGCAATCGATTTTCCGGGCGGCTCGTCCGCTGCTCGCACGGGAAGTTGATGGGCGGAGGAAGTACCGGCTGATCGGTATCGGCATTTCCGAACTCTCGGATCATCGCGCAGACGAAACCGATCTCCTTGACCCGCGCATCGCCCGGCGTGCGGCCGCGGAACGTGCTTCGGACGCCGCGCGGGCAAAGTTTGGCCAGGACGCCGTCATGACCGGCCGTGCGGCACGCATGGGCCAGAAGCAAAAGGAATAGGCGTGGGGCGCTTGCAGCCATGGGCGGCGTGCGGCAAGTCTGGAGATCTTAATCAGTGAATTCCGGAGATACATCCATGAGCACCCCTGAAGCCCGTCTCGATGCGCTCGGCATCACCCTGCCCGAGCCGATGAAACCTGTCGCGACCTATGTGGCCTATGTGCAAACCGGGAACCTGCTTTTCATCTCGGGTCAGGTCAGCGCCACCGCTGAAGGCCGTATGCTCGGTCGCCTTGGCGAAAACATGGAACTCTCCGCAGGTCAGCATGCTGCGCGCCAGTGCGGCATTAATATCATCTCGCAATGCAAGGCAGCTCTGGGTGATCTTTCCCGTGTGAAACGCGTGGTCAAGCTCGGCGGTTTCGTGAACGCCCATCCGGACTTCAAGGATATTCCTCAAGTGATCAATGGATGTTCGGATCTGATGGTTGAAGTGTTCGGTGATGCCGGCCGTCACGCCCGCTCTGCCGTCGCCTGCCCGGTTCTGCCCCTGGGCGTTGCGGTTGAGGTCGATGCCGTTATCGAGATCGCCGACTAGACATGGCCACGCCGTTCGATCCCCGCAAGTTCCGCTACGCGCATCGCGGCCTGTGGTCGGCGAACGGCCCGCCTGAGAATTCGCTGGAAGCTTTCCGGCGTGCCCGCATGGCCGGCCTGGGCATCGAATTCGATGTTCGTCCGGCCCGCGATGGCACGCCGGTTGTTTTCCATGATGACACGCTGGACCGGCTGACCAAACGGTCCGGCAAGACCGAGGAGCTGAATGCGAAAGAACTCGGAAGACTCTCGCTCGCCGGGTCGTCAGAGCATCTGCCGACATTCCTCGAACTCCTGCGGATATGGCCTTACCAGTTGCCGTTACTGACCGAACTGAAGATCGACGGAAAGACCGACCCGGAGGCCTTCGCCCGCCGGGTCGGCGACCGCCTGGCGCACTGGAAAGGCTTCGCGGCCGCGATGAGCTTTTCTGAAAAAGCTGTCCGCGCCCTGCCCATGGGAGTGATGCGGGGGCAACTGATCGGGCCGACCTCCAAGGTCGGCGACGACGCGTTCGACGCAGTCCTAGAGCGTGCAGTTGCAGACGGTGTCGATTATCTCGCGGTCCACACGTCCGACATCGAGCGTGCTGCCCTGAAATCTCAAGGCAGCAATCTGCCCATCGTCGTCTGGACCGTACGCGGTGAGGACGAACTGGAGCGTTGCAAGGAGCATGGCGCGGCCGTCATCTTCGAACATCTGGACCCGGAACTGGTCTCGCAGCGCCTGAACCCCTAGATTGGTGGCATGGACGAAACGACTTTCCGCATCGACATCGCCACCGGGCTCTTGGAAGTCGGGCCGGACGAATGGAATGCCGTTGCCAACCCGCCGGGTATCCGCCGGGACCCATTCCTGAGCTGGGAGTTTCTCGAAGCATTGGAAAGCTCGGGCGCCGCAACCCCCGACACAGGCTGGATTCCGCGGCACATTCTTGTGAGAGACGCAAATGACGTGCTGCGCGGCGCCATGCCTCTCTATGGCAAGACGCATTCACGCGGCGAATTCGTCTTCGATCATTCCTGGGCCGATGCCTTTGAGCGTGCGGGCGGGTCCTACTACCCGAAACTCCTCAGCGCAGTGCCCTTCACACCCGTCACCGGCCGCCGGCGACTGACCTCACCCGGACCGGACGAAGCCAGGATCAGGGCGCTTCTGCTGAGCGCCGCTGTCAGCTTCGCCGAACAGAACAAGCTCTCTTCCCTGCACATAAATTTCCTCGAAGAAGAGGAATCGCAATCCCTGATGCTTAACGGGATGCTGTGCCGGACAGACCAGCAGTTTCACTGGCTAAATCGTGATTATGACAGCTTCGACGATTTCCTGGCTGAACTGTCGTCATCAAAGCGCAAGAACCTGCGAAAGGAACGCGCAAGGGCACAGGAAGGGCTCGACTTCGCTCACATCAGAGGCAGCGACATCACCGAAGCGCATCTCGATCGCTTCTACGAATTCTACCTGGACACCGGCAGCCGCAAATGGGGCTCTCCATATCTCAATCGCGAGACCTTCTCGCTTCTGCGGGAACGCATGGCGGACGACATGCTGTTCGTTTTCGCCATGGAAGACGGCGAAGCAATTGCCGGCGCCCTGAACATGATCGGGTCTGATACGCTCTATGGCCGTTACTGGGGCACACTCGACCCGCGCCCGATGTTGCATTTTGAAACCTGCTATTATCAGGCGATCGACTATGCCATCGCCAACAAGCTGGCCGTGGTAGAAGCCGGTGCGCAGGGCGGACACAAGCTGGCGCGGGGATATGTCCCCGTACTGACTTATTCCGCTCACTGGATCGCGCATCCCGGCCTGCGGGATGCCGTCGCGGACTATCTCGAACGCGAACGCGCCGCGGTGGAGCACGATCAGGACTACCTGAACGAGCGAACGCCGTTTAAGAAGGGCGATTAGACGAAGCCCCTATAAATCCCAGAAGACCCAAATCACAAAGCAGTACACATGACCCTCCACGACTCTTACGACCCGAACAATATTTTTGCGAAAATCATCAAAGGCGAAATGCCAAGCATCAAAGTGTATGAGGATGAAGTGGCCCTCGCCTTCATGGATGTCTTTCCTCAAAGCGAAGGACATACGCTGGTCATTCCGAAGCTGGTTCAGGCCCGGAACTTCCTCGACATGCCGTCAGACTTTCTTGGCCAGTACATGCTGAAGGTGCAGAAAGTCGCCCGCGCTGTCGAGAAAGCCCTGACGCCGGACGGCCTGATGGTCAGCCAGTTCAATGGCGCTCCAGCCGGACAGACTGTCTATCACCTGCACTTCCACATCATCCCGCGCTGGGAAGACAAGCCCCTCGGCCGCCACGCCGAAGGCGGCATGGCGAAACCGGAAGACCTTGAACCGCTCGCGGAAAAGATCCGCGCAGCGCTCTGATGTTTACAGGCCGAGCTTTGCTTTAAGGATATCGTTGACGGCTTTCGGGTTGGCCTTGCCGCCCGAAGCCTTCATTACCTGGCCGACGAACCAGCCCATGGTCTTCGGCTTTTCCTTGACCTGAGCGACCTGATCCGGGTTTGCCGCGATGATCTCGTCGACAACCTTCTCAATGGCGCCTGTGTCTGTCACCTGCTTCAGACCGTGCTTTTCAACAATATCGGCCGGCTTGCCCTCACCGTTGATCATCCGCCCAAAGACGTCCTTGGCGATTTTGCCGCTGATCGTGTCGTTCGAGATCAGCTCGATCAGACCGCCGAGATCTGCCGCAGACACGGGGCTCTCGGAAAGCTCCAGATCTTCCTTGTTGAGATAGCCGAACAGTTCCTGCGTCACCCAGTTGGCGGCGAGCTTCGCATCGCGTCCTTTGGCGACCTCCTCGAAGAAGGCAGCCTTGTCGGCCTCCGCAGTCAGAACACCTGCATCATAACGCGAGAGGCCATAGTCTTTTTCAAAACGCGCACGCTTTTCATCCGGCAGTTCCGGAAGAGTCGAACGGATTTCCTCGATCCAGGCCTCTTCCACTTCCAGCGGCAGTAGGTCCGGGTCCGGGAAATAGCGGTAATCGTGCGCGTCTTCCTTGGAGCGCATGGACCGGGTCTCACCCTTGTTCGGATCGAACAGACGGGTCTCCTGATCCACCTTGCCACCGGCTTCGATGATCTCGATCTGGCGGCGGGCTTCATATTCGATGGCCTGCTGGATGAAGCGGAACGAATTCATGTTCTTGATCTCGCAACGCGTACCCAGATGCCCAAAGTCACCCGTCTCACGGTATTTCTCGTATTGGCCTGGGCGGCAGACAGAAACGTTCACATCAGCGCGCAGGTTGCCCTTCTCCATATCGCCATCGCAGGTGCCCAGCGCGATCACGATGGCCCGCAGCTTCTTCACATAGGCAGCGGCCTCGGCCGGGGTGCGAACGTCCGGACGGGAGACGATCTCCATCAGCGCCACACCGGACCGGTTCAGGTCCACATAGGTGGAGTTCGGATCCATGTCGTGAATGGATTTGCCGGCATCCTGTTCCAGGTGCAGGCGCTCGATCCGGCACGGGAAGGTGTAAGCCTCGCCGCCATGCGCGGGCTCCACATCCACTTCGATTTCGCCTTCCCCGACAATCGGATGCGCGAACTGGCTGATCTGATAGCCCTGCGGCAGGTCAGGATAGAAATAGTTCTTCCGGTCGAACCGGCTGTAATGATTGATCTGCGCCTTCAGGCCCAGGCCCGTCCGGATCGCCTGCTCCACGCAGAACCGGTTGATGACCGGCAGCATGCCCGGCATGGCCGCATCGACGAGGGAAACATTGCAATTCGGATCAGCACCGAACGCTGTGGCCGCCCCGGAGAACAGCTTCGCATTGGATGACACCTGGGCATGGACTTCGAGGCCCATGACCAGCTCCCAGTCACCCGTTTCGCCCTTGATCGTATAGGGGGTGCGTACAGACATCGTTCCCTCGATTAGTCACAGCAGAATCCGGTCCTTTTAGCCCCCGGTGGCCAGCCCTGTCGAGCCGCGCTGACACCCTATAAGGCGCTGAATTATCCGGTTTTATGGAGATGCTCAAAACTAGGGGGTTTTCCTTAGCCGCAATGTGCGGCAAATTTACACCACTGCTTCGGGAGGAAGCGAGAAGGGGAAACAAGAATAATGCTCTTCAAAATGATCCTTGATGGCGCCGGCGACGACGAGCGCCACATCGCGCAGGGCTTCCTGCGTCACATCATTGCCGGGTTTGCGATCGGCCTGATCTTCGGCGGGGCCATGTTTGGCGCCCTGTTCCTGACGCTCGGCAATCTGGATATGAACATTCCGATCCTGTTCATCCTGGCCATGCTGCTTCAGTTCGGCCCGATTGGCGGCCTGATCGGCGCTGGCGTTCACGTTACGCGGATCGCAGATCGCGGCGAAAAGCCTGCTGACGAGGACGAAGGCCCGCGGGGCGGCACAAAGGCACCGGCTGTCAGCGCTGCCGACGCTGCGCCGTCCAGCCGCCGGAAACCGCCTAAAGCTTCCCCTGTTCCTTCGCTTGCCTGACCCGTTCTGCCCGGGCGGCCATCCGGTCCTTGATCGGGGCTGCCTGTGGTACCCGGCTGGGCGCCTCGTCACCGGTTTCCGGATTAGTCTCCGGTTCCGGATCGGCCTCCAGCTTGCCTTCCGCGATGAGTTTCTTGCGACGCGCAGCAACCCGTGCTGCGCGGGCTGATTGCGCCGGAGAGACCTTTGTCTTCAGGAAGCCGCTTCCCTCACCGACCGACACATCCTGTTTCCGCTCACGGCGCTTGAGCACGCCATCAATCCGCCAAGCGACATAAGCAGCGACAGCGACGGCGCAGAGCCAAAGCGGGGTTGCCTTCGTATCCATCAGACTGATGTCAGCCTGCATCGCTGCGGCTGCAATCATCGCTATCGCGATAACCAGCAGAATTCCAAACAGGACGAGAAAGCGGGTCATGGCGCGAAGCCTACCACCACTTCTCCGGTCTGGCCACGAAACCGGCTGCACGTTCCAGTTCGCCGCCGACGCGGAAACAGGCCGACTCGTCCAGCGCCTTGCCTATCACCTGCAGGCCCAGAGGCAGACCATCGGACGACAAGCCGGCCGGCACGGAAATGCCCGGCAGGCCGGCGAGGTTGGTCGTCACCGTGAACACATCGTTGAGGTACATTTCCACCGGATCGCCGCTCTTCTCACCGAAGGCAAAGGCTGCCGACGGACAGGTCGGCGTCAGGATCGCATCGCAGCTTTCAAATGCATCGACGAAGTCATGCAGGATCTTGGTCCGCACCTTCTGCGCACGCAGGTAATACGCATCGTAGTAACCGGATGACAGCACATATGTGCCGATCATCAGACGGCGCTGAACTTCCCGGCCGAACCCGTCTGCGCGGGTGGCTTCGTAAGTGGCTGTCAGGTTCTCACCATCCACACGCGCGCCGTAGCGCATGCCGTCATAGCGCGCGAGGTTGGACGAGGCTTCCGCCGGCGCAACGATATAATAAGCCGGCAGGGCGTATTTCGTATGCGGCAGGCTGATGTCGACAATCTCGGCACCGGCAGCTTTCAGCCATTCAATGCCCTTGTTCCAGAGCGCATCGATCTCTTCCGACATGCCATCCATGCGGTACTCTTTCGGAATTCCGATGCGCATGCCTTTCACGCCCTTCGAAACCTCGGCCCGCCAATCCGGCTGGTCGGCCTTGAGAGACGTTGAGTCCTTCGGATCATGGCTGCACATGACGTCGAGCAGGATCGCGGAGTCTTCCACGGTCTTTGCGATTGGTCCGGCCTGATCCAGCGAAGAAGCAAAAGCCACCATGCCCCAACGACTCGCCCGGCCATAAGTCGGCTTGATGCCGACGGTGCCTGTGAAAGCGGCAGGCTGGCGGATAGAGCCGCCGGTATCGGAAGCGGTCGCGGCCAGGCACAGGTCTCCGGAAACCGCCGCGGCTGATCCACCGGACGATCCGCCCGGCGTCAGTCCGGCATTGTCGCCCTGACGGCGCCATGGGTTGATCGGCGGCCCGAACCTGGACGTCTCGTTGGAGGAGCCCATCGCGAACTCATCCATGTTGAGCTTGCCCAGCATAACTGCACCTTCGTCCCACAGGTTCTGCGTGACGGTGGATTCATAGGTCGGCGTAAACTCACCCAGGATATTGCTGCAGGCCGTCGTACGGACGCCTTTGGTACAGTAGAGGTCCTTCACGCCCAGCGGGGCGCCTTCCAGCTTGCCGCCCTCCCCCTTGGCGAGGCGGGCGTCGGCCAGGTCAGCCATTTCGAGCGCTTTTTCCGGCGTTTCAACAACATAGGCGTTGATCACACGGGAAGCCTCAATGCTCTGGATGAAGTCCTGCGTGATTTCCCGGGACGAAAACTTCTTCGCTTTCAGCCCGTCCAGAGCGTCCGCAAGGGTCAGTTTCGTCAGATCGGTCATCGTGGCGTATCTCCAGCAATTCTGACCGCCTGCTATGACGGCTTATGACGAAAGTTCAAGTCTCTGTGAGAGCGCTTGTCAGGAAGAAATCAGTTCGTCACACCATTGTGAGCCTTTAATTGCGCACAAGGAGAGTGTGATGCGCCCGAGTCTGGTCCTTTTCACAGCAATGATTGCCGTAACCGGCTGCGCCTCAACGGCCGGCACCGAACCGAAGGCGAAAGGCGTAGAGAAATACGCCGATGACCCGCGTCTGGGCGAGGAAGTCGACCGGATCTGCTTTGCGAGCAATATCGACAGCTTTGGTGACAACACGCGCGACACCTTCACCGTTCGGGAAGGCCGCGACTACTTCCTGATCGAGATATTCGGCTCATGCCCGCCGCTCCAGCATGCAATGACCATGCGAATGGACTCGGCCATGAACTGCCTGACCTCCGGTGATCATGTGATTGTGTCGGACTCGCTGACGACCAGCAGCAGCACCCCCTTCAGCAAGGCACGTTGTATGGTGAAATCCATCTACAAATGGGATCCGAAAGCTGGTGAGGCGGACAGTGAGTCTGACGAACAGGCAGCCGAACAAGCCCAGGACGAAAGCTAAATCACAGGAGCGGCGTTCCCGACGGTCTGGCGCTTTGCCTTCCTGAGTTCTTCGAACATCAGGGTTTCAAACCCTAGATCGTAGGACGAAGCCCCCTCTTTCGCTGTCTCCACGTCGCCAATCCGGGCTTCCCACCACGCAATGTACGGGGCGTGGGCACAATACATCCGGATATAGGCTAGCCATCCGGCCCATTGCTGCTTGCGCTGGCCGTTCGAACTGCGCTCATAAACGAGATAGGCATCTTCCAGCATCTGCGTGACAATTTCGAAGAGTATCGAACGCCGCCGGTCGAGATCGGTCTGCAGCTCCTCGTCATCGCCGTGGAGGTAAACACCCGTATCAGTGTGCGACAGCATCAGCCCCAGATAGCCAGCGTATCTATCAGACGACCTGCGATAGACTTCATTGATGCGATCCTGCCGCTCAATGGATCGATCCCGAAAGAAAAGGTAGACCGCGATCGGCGCGCCGATCAGCGTCATCAGTGAAACTGCCAGCTGAGCAATCTGATTCAGTTGCTCCAACGCGTATCCACCCAAATACTACTCCACAGATTTCGGAACCACGAAGAAGCCGTCTTCGGTACGGGGGGCATTGGCCAGCACCTGATCGGGAATATTGCCGTCGGTCACCACGTCTTCGCGCATCGGCAATTTGGTTTCGACCACCGAAGTCATCGGCTCCACGCCGTCAATGTCGACTTCGTTCAGCTGGTCGATCCAGCCGAGGATGCCGTTCAGTTCACCGGCCAGTTCTTCCAGATGCGCTTCGTCGACCGCGATGCGCGACAGGCGCGCAACCTTGCGAACATCGTCCTTCGTGACACTCATGCGAACTCTCCGAATTTGCTGCGGCCGGAATACGCCATAGGCAACGCCCCATCAAGGCGCTATGTGGGCAGCCCATGCCACTCGTTGATGTCGCCGATTTCCCCTCTGCCGGTCCCCTGCTCGGGCTCGACCCCGGGACGAAGACAATCGGCGTCGCGTCCTGCGACGCCCTGCGCATGATCGCCAGTCCGGTAGAAACCATTCCCAAGGGCCGGAAACTCCCGCCCGTGCTGGAGCGCCTGTTCGCGCTTTATGATGAGCGGAACGCAGTCGGACTGGTCCTTGGACTTCCCCTCAACATGGATGGTAGCGAAGGCCCTCGCGCGCAGTCGGTCCGGGCGCTCGCCTGGAATATCCTGAAATACCGCAATGTACCGATCCTGCTGCAGGATGAGCGCCTTTCCACAGCTGAAGCCGAATGGGCGATGTTGGAGGCCGACCTGTCCCGCAAACGCCGGGCCGAACGCATAGACGCATCCGCAGCAGCGATCATTCTCAAATCGGCGCTGGAACGGCTGGAGCGGGGCGCATGAGCGGATTTCTTTATGCCCTGCTGCCGGTCATTGCGATTGTCACGCTCGGCCATGTGCTCTCGGTCCGCAAATGGATTCCGACCGAGAGCTGGCGCGCCATTGAGCGGCTGTCTTATGTTGTCCTGTTCCCGGCTCTCATCGTCCGGACTCTCGCCAACGCCCCGTTTGAAACAGCCCCCTGGCGCCTGGCTGGCGCATTGATCCTGGCGCAGTTTGCCCTCGCAGGCGTCGGCTGGCTTGGGCGCTTCCTACCGGGCATGCCACGGCCGGCGGTTGGGTCGGTCATCCAGTCGAATGTCCGGTGGAACACGATGATTGGCCTCTCGATTGGCAGCCTTCTGTTCGGACAGGACGGCCTTGCGCTGGTTACCATCGCCGCCGCCGCCATGATTCCGACAGCCAATGTCCTGTCGGTGTATGCGTTGATCGCCCATGCCGACCGCCCGCACGGCCCTGCGCCCAAGCCGATTCTGGCCCTTGTCCGCAATCCGATCGTGATTGCCTGTGCAGCAGGACTTGCGCTGGCAGCAGCAAACATCGAGTTGCCGGAGCTTCTCGACGACAGTCTCGGTATTCTGGGTGACGCGGCCCTCGCACTCGGGCTGCTGTCAGCGGGCGCTGGCGTGGATTTGTCCGCCCTGCGCCGGGCCGGGCCGCGAACCTTCTCCTGGTCACTCGTCAGGCTCATCGGACTGCCTGTTTTTGCCGTGGGATTCGGCCTATTGCTCGGCCTGTCTGGCATTCCCCTGACCATCGCCGTGATCTGCGCTGCGACGCCGACCGCCACATCCTCCTACATTCTTGCCCGGGAACTTGGTGGAGACGCGCCGCTGGCCGCCAACCTGATCGCGGTCGAGACGGTCCTTGCCATGATCACGATGCCGCTTCTCTACCTCGCAGTGATGCAGCTTCCTTCGGCCTGAGGGCTTGAAGCCCGGCGGAATCGGGCCTAAACCGCCAAAAATCGAAAGGGCCTCCATGAACCGGGCGGCATATCACTACAGCTTCGATCACGAGCACCTGCTCAGTATTGAAGGGCTTTCTCCTCTCGATATTACCCACATTCTGGACCTTGCAGATCGCTACGCCGAAGCGACCCGCGCGGGTATCCGGCCGGATCCTGTGCTCAAGGGCAAGGTTGTGGTGAACCTGTTCTTCGAGAACTCCACCCGAACCATGAGCAGTTTCGAGATCGCCGCCCGCCGGCTCGGTGCGGACGTCATTTCGATGCAGGTTGCCGCCTCAAGCGTGAAAAAAGGCGAGACGCTGATCGACACGGCAATGACGCTGAACGCCATGAAACCGGACGCCCTGATCGTTCGGCATTCGGCATCCGGCGGACCGAAACTCCTCTCCCGCAAAGTGGATTGCGCCGTCATCAATGCTGGCGATGGAACGCATCAACACCCGACACAGGGCCTGCTCGACACCCTCACCATCCGGCGCACCAAGGGACGGATTGAAGGCCTGAAAGTGGTCATCTGCGGTGACATTGCTCACTCCCGGGTGGCCCGGTCGACAACGCAGGCGCTTCACCTGATGGGCGCCGAAGTGCACCTTTGTGCACCGCGCACGCTGCTGCCCTCCGGCACTGAAACCTGGGGCGCCGCAAGCGCGACGACCGACTTCGACAAAGCCCTGAAAGGCGCAGACATCGTCATGATGCTGCGCCTGCAGCTGGAACGGATGGACGGCGCATTCCTGCCGAGCCGCCGCGAATACTTCAGCTATTTCGGACTGACAAAAGACCGGCTCGCGCTCGCCAAACCGGATGCAACGGTGATGCATCCCGGCCCGATGAACCGGGGAATCGAGATCGAAAGCGCCATTGCCGATGGCGAACAATCCGTCATCACGGAACAAGTCGAGATGGGCGTCGCCGTCCGCGAAGCCGTGCTTCACCTTCTGGCGGGAGGGCACGCATGAGCCTCAGCATCTACAATGCCCGCCTGCTCGACCCGGCCAGCGGGCTGGATGAAACCGGAGCAATCCTGCTTGACGGGGGCAAGATCAAGGAAGTCGCCAAAGGTCAGACCTCGCCTCATGCGGACGCAGCTAACGCCATTGATGCGGCAGGCTTATGCCTCGCCCCCGGTCTGATCGACCTTCGCGTCAAAACAGGCGAACCGGGCATCGAGCAAAAAGAAACTCTGGCCACCGCCTCACGTTCTGCTGTCGCTGGCGGAATTACCAGTTTCGTCGTCATGCCCGACACACGGCCCGTCATAGACGATATGGCGCTTGTCAGGTTCGTCATGGACACGGCCAAAGCCAATGCTGCCGCGCGTATTTATCCGGCGGGGGCCCTGACAACCGGTCTGGAAGGCAGTGCAATGGCCGAGATCGGACTGATGGCGAAATCAGGCGCCATCCTGTTCACCAATGGTGATATACCCGTTGCGAACGCCTCTATCCTGAAACGAGCAATGGCATACGCCGCCAGTCTCGGCGCTACTATCATGTCGCGCCCGGATGAGCGGACTCTTTCAGGCTCCGGCGTGATGAATGCAGGAGAACTCGCCGGACGCATGGGCCTGCCAGGAATCCCCGTCGAGGCCGAATGGATCGGCGCAATGCGCGATACTTCACTGGCTGAAGCAACGGGATGCACACTGATCCTTGATCAGGTTTCCACACCGCGCACAGTGGCAATCGCCATGGAAGCCCGCAAGCGCGGAACAAACGTATTCACAACCGCTGCGGCGCACAGCTTCTTCTTCAATGAACTGGATGTCGGGGACTATCTGACCTACTGCAAGGTCAACCCTCCGTTCCGGGATGAAGAGACTCGCCTGGGGCTGATCGATGCACTGAAGAACGGACAGATCGATGCTGTCGTGTCCGCCCACGATCCTCAGCCACCGGAAGAAAAACGCCTGCCATTCGGCGAGGCTGCTTTCGGGGCCGCTGGGCTGGAAACGGTGCTGCCAGCAATGCTGAGCCTGGTTCACGACGGCCCGCTTAATCTGCTGGAGGCGCTGGCGCCCATAACCTGCAGGCCAGCCGATATGCTGGGCCTGCCCCAAGGCCGCCTCGCTAAGAACGCGCCGGCAGACCTCATCCTCTTCGATCCCGGCAAGCCCTGGCTGTGCGAACGTGAGCATTTGGGTTCACGCTCTACCAACTCGCCATTCGACGGACGGCGCCTGCAGGGCCGCGTCTTGCGGACTTTTGTCGGCGGAGAGGAAGTCTTTGCGCATGCGAGCCTCACCTGAGAAGGCTTGCCCGGACGCTCATCTCTGCCTACCACTTAAACGTGTTTCCGGGAGTTGCGCATGGACGCATATCTTGTCTTTCTGCTTGCCGCACTGGCCGGCTACCTCGCCGGTTCAATCCCGTTTGGGCTCCTGCTGACGCGGGCAGCCGGGCTGGGAGACATCCGTCAGGTCGGCTCCGGCAATATCGGCGCGACAAACGTCCTGCGCACCGGTCGCAAGGACCTGGCGCTTGCGACGCTTCTGCTCGATAGCCTGAAGGCAGGCCTCGTTGCGCTGGGATTTGGCCTGCGGGGCGGCGCGGAGCTAGGCCTTGTTGCCGGGGCTGCGGCTTTCGTCGGGCATTGTTACCCCGTCTGGCTCGGCTTCAAGGGCGGCAAAGGCGTTGCAACTTTCGCAGGCCTGCTGCCGTTTGTGTCTTTGCCGGCCTTCTATGTGGCAGCACCTGTGTGGTTGAGCATTTTCGCGATCACACGGATTTCTTCCCTTGCGGCCCTGACTGCCGCAGCGCTCGTCGCACCTGGCGCCTGGTTCGTTGAGGAACTGATGCACCGGCCGCACAACTGGTTTGTGCTTCTCGGACTGGCAGGTTTGTCGATATTCGTCTTCTGGACCCATCGCGCCAATCTCGGCCGCCTTCTGAAGGGCACCGAGCCGCGTTTCGGAAGCTCAAAAGCGAAACCGGACGCATGACTTCTGACAGCGAAAGGCTGGACTGGATCCGCCTCGCAAGGACCCACGGAATCGGGCCTGTCAGCTTTTTTCAGCTCATTCGCCGCTATGGTTCCGCCAGCGCTGCGCTGGATGCCCTGCCGGATCTGTCCGCCCGCTCACGCAAGGGGCGTCCGCTTCAGCCTCCGGAACGCCATCTTGTCGAGCAGGAGCTGAACGCTGCCAATCGATATGGCGCTCGTCTCGTTCTCAGCTCCGAACCGGACTATCCGCCGCTCCTGAATGACCTTGAGCCTCCGCCGCCCGTCCTCACCCTGCTGGGACGGGCCGACCTTGCATCCCGGCCAACCGTGGCAATTGTCGGGGCGCGTAACGCCTCCGCCGCAGGCCGAAAGATTGCCCGCGATATGGCAGCGGAGCTTGGCCGGAATGGTTTCACTATCGTGTCGGGCCTGGCGCTGGGCATCGATGGCGAGGCACATGCGGCAAGCATAGAAACAGGCACGATCGCAGTGCTGGGCGGCGCAATCGACCATGTGTATCCACCACAACACAAGCGCATCTACGCTGAAGTTGCCGCTTCTGGCCTGATTGTTTCCGAAAGCCCGTTCGGCTACCGGGCCAAGGCGCAGGATTTTCCGCGCCGCAACAGGATCATCACCGGCATGTCCCTCGGGGTCGTGGTTGTGGAGGCCGCTGAACGTTCCGGATCGCTGATTTCAGCGCGGGTCGCCGGAGAACAGGGGCGCGAGGTCATGGCCGTGCCCGGCTCTCCCCTGGATCCACGCGCAGCCGGGACGAACAGCCTTCTTCACCAGGGCGCAACGCTCGTCCGTCATGCGGACGACGTACTGGACATTCTTGCGACGCTTGACCGGCGCCAGGTGTGCGCGCCACCTCCGCGCCCTTTCGAATTCGACCCGGAAGCCGGGGAGCCGAGCGAATCGGAATTGCATCGGGTGCTGGAGGCCCTGTCTCCTCATCCCATGCCAATCGACGAAATTGCACGCGCCAGCGGCCTGCCTGCGTCGCGCTGTGCCGCCGTCCTGCTTGAACTTGAATTGTCGGGAGAAGCCCAGACACTACCGGGTGGATTGGCCGCCAAGGCGTTTTGACCAGGATGGGCACGTGTGGCCAAGCTGCACCGGCTGGGTGCCGAAAAATCACTCATCCGCGCTCCGTGGCTGGACGATGCCGGGGACAGCCTCTAAGCCTCAGTCACCGAGACAGAATTCCGTATTCCGCAGCCGGCGCTGCCGGGGCAAAACCGAGGTAGCCCGAATTGGCCAACTGGTACCATTACGCTGCAGCCCTGGCCCTTGCCGCATCCCCGTCGTTCGGGGCGGTCGCGCAGGAAAGCAGTGCGCCAGATGCGACGGCCAGTTCGCAGCAGGTCGTCCTCGAAGCTGACTATGTTTATGAGTTGCGTGACGAAAACTCCATCGTCGCGGAAGGCAATGTAGAAGCGCTCTATGATGGACGAATCCTGCGCGCTGACCGGCTTGTCTACAACCGGACCACCGAGCGCGTCCGGGCGACCGGAAATGTCGTTATCATCGACACTGACGGCTCCCAGCAATTTTCCGATGAAGTCGAAGTCGGTTCCAATCTCTCGGATGGATACGCGATCGGCTATTCGGCCCGTCTGACCGACGGCTCGACCATTGTGGCAAATTCAGCCATCCGCCAGCCGGATGGCATAAACGCGATGGATCAGGTCATTTATACGGCCTGCGCTATCTGTGAGGCCAAGGGGCAGACACCGACCTGGTCCCTGCGGGCCCGCCGCGCCGTGCTGGACCAGGAAACCCAGATGATTTCCTATCGCGACGCGGTTCTGGAAGTCATGGGCATTCCGGTGTTCTACTTCCCCTATCTGGCGCACCCGGACCCCACGTCTGACCGGCGTTCCGGCTTGATGATCCCGTCCGCCGGATTCTCTTCGAAGCTCGGCGCATTCTACCAGCAGCCCTATTACTGGGCGATCTCGGACTCCTCGGACCTGACGATCGCGCCGCTGATCACGGAAAACGTCAATCCGATGCTGGAACTCGATTACCGCAAGCGGTTCTATTCGGGTGCGATCAACATCAATACCAGCATCACACGGGAAAAAGACTTCGACAGCGACGGCGAGAAGTTTGGAGAGGAAAAGTGGCGCGGCCATCTGTACGGCAGCGGCCGGTTTGCGCTGACAAAAGAATGGCAATGGGGCTTCGGCATCGAAACCCAAACCGACGACCTGTATGACCGCCGCTACGACATTGACGGACAAGGCGATAAACGCGGGATCTATCAAAGCCAGCCACGTCGGCTCCTGTCCCAGCTATACGCCGTGGGTCAGGGCGACTCTTACTACACAGACGTTTCCCTTCTCTCGATACAGGGCCTCCGTGGAAGCGATGCCGATGGCAGCCTGCCAACTGTCACGCCCTTGCTGTTCAGCGAAAAATACTGGGATCTCGGCGACTACGGCTTTGCCAGTGTGAACGCCTCGACTGCCATTCTGCGCCGCGATGTCGGCGATGACAGCCAGCGCGTCAGCGTTGGGGCAGACTGGTCGACATACAAGATTCTGCCCGGCGGCTTTACCTTCGAGCCTTTTGCAGAACTGAGAGGTGATTACTATCAGCTCGATCAGAAACGCATCGAAGACGATAACGCATCGAGGCTGGTCGGCAATGCCGGAGCGCGCATCGCCTATCCGATGATCCGTCCCGGCAAGACGGTGGACATCATGCTCGAGCCGGAAGTCATGGCCGCATGGGGCACGTCAAATTCAAATGACCCGATCATCCCGAATGAAGATGCCCTGTTATTCGAAATGGATGAAACCGTCCTGTTCAATGCGAACACGGTTGCCGGTTATGACCTCTACGAAGGTGATGGGAAAATCTCTGCCGGGCTGACGGCTCGGGCAGTCTGGAAAGACGGCCCGGAACTTTCTGCCACTGTCGGTCGGAGATGGCGGTCCCGGCCAGACCCAAGCTTTGAAAAAGTCACCAACCTCGATGGCACGACATCCGATTGGGTGGCCGCGGCGACAGCGGATTTCGGTTCGGCCCTGCGCATCGATACACAGGTCAGGCTTGATGAAGACGGGCTGGAACTGAACCGGATCGATACTCGCCTGTCCACACAATCTTCCCGATGGCGCGCAACCGGCCAATACTACAAGATCAGCGAACGGCTGAACCCGAACCAGGCGGAAGACGAAGGTTTCTTCATGACCGGCGAGTTCCGGATCACCGAACGCTACTCCTTCATCTACGGCCAGTTGCGTGACATAGCGAACAACCGGAATGCCAGAAAGGATTTCGGTATCGCCTATGAAGACGACTGCTCACGCCTCGAACTGGTCTATAGCCGCTCGGAACTGCAGGATCGAACACAAGGTCCGTCAGAAAACATTCAGATCCGCTTTTCTCTCAAAACACTCGGTCAGTTCGGGTCCAGCGAATTCGATTAAGTCTGCCACTGCCCCGAAATCGCCGTGAACCCTAAATATCCGTAAGTTATCAGGGCTGACTGCGGGCCCGCGTTGCGCCATGCATCAGGATTTGTATGGTCGAAGTTGAATACCTGCCTGCGGGATCGCAGGCATGAATTGGAGACCTCTGATGGTTCGCAAACTCGCCGTCGCCGCAATGATGCTGGCCCTTCCCTTCGCCGGACAAGCGAGTGCACAGGAAGCCCCGGCAGATGATGGTAGCCTGACGCTGGAAGCCATCGCAGCGGTGGTCAACGACCGCCCCATCTCGTTCACAGATGTCCGGGATCGCGCCCGCATGCTGCTGCTAAGCCTTGGCGGACAGCAGCCGTCCCCGGAACAGGTACAGCAGATTACCGGACAAGCCCTGGAGCAGCTGATTGATGAACGCCTCCAGCTCGAAAAGGCATCTGAATTTGAACTGGAAATCAGCAAGGAAGAGATCGACGGCGCCGTGGAAGGCATGGCTGCCCAATCCGGACTGACCGGCGCCGACCTGAAATCCCAACTTCTGGCAGCGGGAATCGATCCCTCCAGCCTTGAAGAACAGATGCGCGCTGAAATCGCCTGGAACCGTGTCATGAGCGGCCTTTACGGATCGCGCATTCGTATTTCCGACAACCAGGTGGACGACCAGATCGAGCAATTGCGCCTTGCCGCTCAGAAGACCCAGTACCGGATTTCCGAGATCTTCCTGTTCGCGCCGGATCCGGAAACGCGCACCCAGGCCGAAGAAGCTGCCCGTTCCATTCTGGAACAGCTGAAAGCAGGCGCGGACTTCCGCGTTGCGGCCCAGCGCCTTTCCTCGGCGCCGACCGCGGCGACCGGCGGGGACATGGGCTGGGTCTCTAGCTCGGACCTCCCCCCTGAACTCGTACCCGCGATCGAATCAGCTGCCGGCCCAGGCCTGCTGGACCCGATCACCGTGGATAATGGCGTGTACATTCTCTACATTCAGAACAAGCGGGAACCGGCTGAAGCCACCACCAAGGTTGATCTCATCCGCCTGATCACCAGCGATGCAACGGACGAAAACCTGAAAGCAGCAATGGATCGCATCACATCGTGTGACGACGTCCAGACCGTCGCCAACACGACTCAGGGCCTCCGGGCTCAGCCGCTGGAAGACATCAACATTGAAGAGCTGGGCCCTGAAGGCAAATCGCTCGTCGAAAGCGCCGAAATTGGCAAGCCGACAGACATCTTTGCGGTCAGCGGCGGATTGGGCACCATGTATGTCTGCCGGCGAGAAGAAGGCGCTGAAGCACTTCCTTCAAGGGAAGACCTCAAGAGCAGCCTCAAGGGGCGCGAGCTCAACATGATCTCCGAACGCGAGCTGCGGAACCTGCGCCGAGACGCCACGATTATCTACCGATAAGGCTTGCACCTCGCTCCATTTGGAGCGACATGCGGCCCGTGACCAAGAAAATGTCCTCTCTTCCCCTCGTCCTCTCCATGGGCGACCCAGCTGGCGTGGGACCATCCATTACCGCCGCTGCCTGGCAGGCTTTGAAAACTGACCCTGAACTTCGATTCTATGTGATCGGCGCGCCGGACCTCTATCGTAAACATTGCCAGGTGCAGGAGATAGCCACGCCGGAAGAGGCCGCTGCCGTGTTCGGGGATGCGTTGCCAGTCCTGCCAGTGGGTCCGATGCCAGAAATCATCCCCGGCAAACCGGACAAAGCTGCAGCGCCGTTTATTGTCTCCGCCATTGAAATGGGTGTCGCGCATGTCCGCGAGGGAAAAGCCTCCGGCATTGTCACCAACCCGATCAACAAGGCCCTGCTCTACGGTGCCGGATTTCGTCATCCGGGTCACACAGAATTCATTGCAGAACTTTGCCGCCCGGAGGGTGGCGAACCGATACGGCCTGTCATGATGCTGACCGGTGGTGGTCTGAGGGTAGCCCTGGCGACGATCCACCAACCGCTGGAAACCGTGCCTGCAAGCCTGACGCAGGAAGCGCTCGTGGAACTCGGGTCCATTGTTCACGCTGCCATGAAATCAGATTTCGGCATTTCGGCGCCCCGCATTGCCTTCACAGGGCTTAATCCCCATGCTGGCGAGGACGGCGCCATCGGGCGTGAGGAGATGGACATCATCAATCCCGCCGCTGCCACACTCCGCTCCCGGAGTATCGACATTTCCAATGCCCGCCCCGCCGATACAGTATTCGCAGAAGCCCTGTCAGGGGCTTATGACGCGGTGATCGCCATGACGCATGATCAGGGCCTGATCCCGGTCAAAACACTGGACTTCTGGGGCGGCGTGAACATGACACTCGGCCTTCCGATCGTCCGGACGAGTCCCGACCATGGCACAGGTTACGATGCAGCCGCTGCGGGCACCGCCCGTCCGGACAGCCTGATCGCGGCCATCCGCTCAGCCGCCATGGTCGCGAAGAACAGGAACATCGCATGAGCGAACAGAACGACCCCGAACTGACACAGGCCCCGGCGCGCAAGGCGCTTGGACAGCACTTTCTGTTTGACCCCAGCATTCTTCATCGTGCCGCGACGGCCGCCGGTCCGCTTGAAGGGCGTACCGTCATTGAGGTTGGCCCCGGGCCGGGCGGTCTGACGCGCGCTATCCTCAAGGAAGGCGCCGCAAAGCTGATCGCCGTTGAAACCGACCCGCGGTTCGCCTCCGCCCTGCAGGAGTGGCCAGAAGCCCGCGACGGGCGGTTGACCGTCATTGAAAAGGACGCCCGAAAAGTGAGGTGGGAACAGGTCCTGACGGACGCCGGCGCTGATACGCCGGCGATGATCATCGCGAACCTGCCATATAATGTCGGCACAGTGCTGCTGATCGATTGGCTGAAAGCCGGCGCGTGGCGGGGAGAGATGGCACTGATGTTTCAGAAGGAAGTCGCGCAACGCATCTGCGCCGATCCGGGAACGGAACATTATGGCCGGCTTGCCGTTCTGACCCACGCGGTAACGCGGCCCCACATAGCCTTCACCCTGCCACCCGGTGCTTTCAAACCTCCGCCAAAGGTCGACAGCGCAGTCGCTGTCCTGGAGCCTCTTCCCGAAAGCGAACGCTTCCCACACCTCGACAAGCTGGAACAGGTCGCAGGTGCTGCATTCGGGCAGCGCAGAAAAATGCTTCGCGCTGGCCTGAAACCCTTTGCGAAACGCCACGGGCTGAAGGCAGATGAATGGCTGAAAAGCCTGGACATCGATCCGACCGCCCGCGCCGAGACCCTGACACAGGAAGAGTTCCAGCGAATGGCAATTTCGCTGGTCAAATAGAAAGCGGCGTCCCGGAATTTCCGGAACGCCGCCTCTGATTTGGATAATGCTTTCCTAGACGTCGAACCGGTCGGCGTTCATGACCTTGGTCCAGGCAGACACGAAGTCCTTCACGAACTTCTCCTTGTTGTCATCCTGGGCATAGACTTCCGCATACGCCCGCAGGATCGAGCTTGAACCGAAAACCAGGTCGAGGCGGGTGGCCGTCCACTTGGTCTTGCCGCTCTTGCGGTCGCGGATCTCGTAGATGCCGTCCTGGCTGGTCGGGTTCCAGGTGTTCGACATGTCCGTCAGATTGACGAAGAAGTCTGTCGTCAGAGCGCCCACCTTGTCGGTGAACACGCCATGCGCGGACCCGCCATGGTTCGTGCCGATCACGCGCATGCCACCGACGAGAACCGTCATTTCCGGCGCCGTCAGCCCCAGAAGCTGGGTATGATCCAGCATGATCTCTTCCGGTTTGACAGCATAGGCTTCCTTGATCCAGTTCCGGTAACCATCAACGAGCGGCTCCATCGTCTCAAAGGATTCGGCATCCGTCATTTCGTCAGTCGCATCGCCGCGGCCCGGCGTGAACGGGACGGTGACATTGACACCAGCCGCCTTCGCCGCCTGCTCCACACCGACATTGCCGGCAAGAACAATGACATCGGCGACGCTTGCACCGCTCGATGCGGCAATCGGCTCCAGCACGCCAAGCACTTTCTGGAGGCGCGCAGGCTCATTGCCTGCCCAGTCCTTCTGCGGAGCAAGACGGATCCGCGCACCGTTGGCACCGCCGCGCATGTCAGACCCGCGATAGGTGCGGGCGCTGTCCCAGGCGGTTGAGACCATTTCGCCAATGCTGAGGCCGCTGTCGGCAATTTTCTTTTTGACGGCATCGACATCGTAATCAGTGGAACCGGCCGGAACCGGATCCTGCCAGATCAGGTCCTCTTGCGGCACCCACGGGCCGACATAGCGAGCTTTCGGGCCCATATCGCGGTGGGTCAGCTTGAACCAGGCCCGGGCAAAGACATCGGAGAAATACTGGTGGTCGTTCCGGAATTTCTCCATGTAGCTCCGATAGATCGGGTCGACCTTCATCGCCATGTCAGCATCGGTCATCATCGGCATGGTACGGATGGATGCATCTTCGACATCCGCCGGCATGTCTTCTTCGTTGATGTCGACCGGTTTCCACTGCCAGGCCCCTGCCGGGCTCTTTGTCGTTTCCCACTCATGGTCCAGCAGCATTTCGAAATAGCCGCCATCCCACTTGGTCGGATCGCTCGTCCAGGCACCTTCCGGCCCGCCCGTCAGCGTATCGCGGCCAAAGCCCTTGCCTTTCGGGTTCAGCCAGCCAAAGCCCATCGCTTCGATTGCGCCCGCTTCAGGTTCGGGAGACAGCTTTGAAGCATCGGCGTTACCGTGTGCCTTGCCGATGGTGTGGCCACCGGCAGTCAGCGCTGCCGTTTCTTCATCGTTCATGGCCATGCGCTTGAAGGTTTCACGCACATCGACTGCCGTCCGGGCCGGATCAGGCTTCCCGTGCACACCTTCCGGGTTCACATAAATGAGGCCCATGACGACGGCGGACAGCGGATTCTCCAGAGAGGTCCGGTCGTCCTTGTCCGGATAACGATCCGAGTCTTCGGTCAGCCACTCCTTTTCAGATCCCCAATAGGTGTCCTTTTCCGGATGCCAGATGTCCTCACGGCCGAAGCCGAAGCCGAATGTCTTCAGCCCTGCAACTTCATAAGCGGCATTGCCGGCCAGCAGGATCAGGTCCGCCCAGCTGATCTTGTTTCCGTATTTTTTCTTGATCGGCCAGAGCAGACGGCGGGCCTTGTCGAGGTTGGCATTGTCCGGCCAGGAGTTCAGCGGTGCAAAGCGGATATTGCCGGCGCCGCCGCCACCGCGGCCATCGGCGAGGCGGTAAGAGCCGGCCGAGTGCCAGGCGAGACGAATAAAGAGACCTGCATAGCTGCCCCAGTCTGCCGGCCACCAGTCCTGGCTGTCCGTAACGAGCGCGTGGATGTCTTTCTGCAGCTGGTCGAAGTCGAGCTTCTTCACCTCGTCCCGGTAGCTGAAATCCTTGCCGAAGGGCTGAACCTTGCTGTCGTGCTGATGCAGGATGTCGAAATTGAGGGTTTGCGGCCACCATGCCGTGACCGAGGTTTCAGTCGTGGTCAGGCTTCCGTGCATTACCGGGCACTTGCCGCGGCCCATATCATTGCCATCCATAGTATTCTCCCTTTTCGCTCAAGCGTCTTTCAAATCCGAACAGAGGCATGCCTGGCACACCGCAATTGTTTGGGTGATGAGCGGACGCTGTATCGGCACCAGCGGGCTTCATCACCGCAGCATGACTGTACGCTCTTCAAATGGATAGAACCAATTGATTACTTGAGGGGTAGCTATAGGTTTTGGCTATATCTTTTTTTCCCTCGCAAAAACAAAGGCCCCGGAGCGTTTGCCCCGGGGCCTCCTACGAAAAATTTATTTTCCTTACATGCCGGCGAGAACAGCCAGCAGCAGGAGCGCCACGATATTCGTGATCTTGATCATCGGGTTCACAGCCGGACCGGCGGTGTCCTTGTAGGGGTCACCCACCGTATCGCCTGTCACAGCAGCCTTGTGGGCTTCAGAGCCCTTGCCGCCATGATTGCCGTCTTCGATGTACTTCTTGGCATTGTCCCATGCCCCGCCGCCCGACGTCATCGAAATGGCGACGAACAGGCCGGTGACGATCACACCCAGCAGCATGGCGCCAAGTGCCGCAAAGGCAGCACCTTTGCCAGCAATGGCCAGGATCACACCGAACAGTACGATCGGCGACAAGACCGGTAGAAGTGACGGAACGATCATTTCCTTGATCGCTGCCTGGGTCAGCAGGTCGACGGCGCGGCCATAGTCCGGCTTCACCTCACCTTTCATGATGCCAGGCATTTCGCGGAACTGACGGCGGACTTCCTCGACCACCGATTGCGCCGCACGTCCCACCGCCATCATCGACA
>MDTG01032245.1_pt1 | contig 27239 bp, 30 predicted proteins | sample 811421 | NCBI WGS metagenome assembly MDTG01 (sample SAMN05326645, study PRJNA326480) | marine metagenome | isolation source: seawater | place: Pacific Ocean: South East | collected 2011
TGTGTATTTTAACTATGAGCGGACGTGGTGGAATAGGTAGACACAAGAGACTTAAAATCTCTCGGAGGTTACTCCGTGCCGGTTCGAGTCCGGCCGTCCGCACCAGCATTAAACTTTATGTCCATAAAGCCATTTTAGGTTATTTAATTGCCCATAACCATCGGTTTTTTTTAGATAGAAGTCTCTAAATATTGAAATAATGGGTGATGCATGGAAAATCTGACGGTTAAGATTTGAATTTCTGATGACCCTATTTATTCTTTCTTTCCTGTTATCCATTGCAAGATGCACTGCTTCAATAGTATTTCTTTCACCTATCATCCTACCAAGCGTATAGGCATCCTCAAGAGCCATAGATGCCCCTTGGGCAAGATGTGGTTTTATTGAATGAGCGGTATCACCAATAGCAAATATTGGTCTTCTAGTATCTAAATTTAACTTAATTCTTGAGTCGTAAAGAGGCCAAGAATTCCATTGCAGGTCATTTAAGAAATTGGTAATACTTTTTTCTATATTTCGCTGATTTTCTAATATTGCCTTATCAATGTTATCTTTTTTTATCATTACAATATTTACTAAATCTTCAAAATATGGATAGATAACAATATGTATTCCGCTTCCAAAGAATATATATATGGTATCCTTTGCTAGTTTAAAGGGAAATTTTGAAATCTTTGTTGCCGACCTGTGGGTTTTAAAATCGTTTGAAATTGGGCTGCGCGATATTCTATTAAATAATGGACTACCGGTGTTACCATTAGCAATAATTAATTTATCGCAAATACTTGTGTGCTCATTTTTCTCAGTAATTTTAATTTTATCACCAAAGTCCGCTACACTTTTTATTTTTGAGCCATATTTTATCTTTGTTTTGCATGAAGTTACATTTGATAAAAGCTCCCTATGCAATACATCCCGGCTTGCTGTGTAATATTTAGTGAGATTATTCTTAACAATAAATTCATTTATTGGTAGAGTGGTCAGCTTTCTTAAGTTATTTAGTGAGTATACCTCAATAGTATTAATAACTTTCATTTTAGACTCCAATTTACTTAGAAGCCCAATTTTCTCAAGAGCATAGCTTGCGTTTGGAGACAGTTGAATACCATAGTTGTTTGCAGTTTGTAGATCTTCTCTCTCGAATATTTCATTATTGACACCAAAGCTTGATAGAGTATAACTGCAAGCAAGTCCAGCAATGCCAGAGCCAATAATACTATACATTTCTATACTTCATTGATTGCTTACCACACAGTGCGGAGGAATTGTTTTGTCTTTTTCTAGTTGGTCGTTGTATTCATAAAGTGTAGAGCAATATGGGCAAATCATGCTATCGTTTTTGCCCATATCTAGATATATATGCGGGTGGTCATGGGGTGGATTTGCGCCAATGCACTTGAATTTTTTCACAGGAATTTCAATTACAGTGTGACCTTCAGTATTCTGGTAATAAGATATTTGAGTTTCTGACATAATTATCTCCTGTATTAATATATTTACTCAATATAAGAAAAATATTTGAATAAATTAGAATTGAACTAATTTGATTAAATATATAATTAACTATATATTTAAATAAAAATAATAAAATATACATGAATATTTTGCAATAACGTAACCTAATTAAATGAGATATTGAATGCCTCAAAACAATACCACGGATCTAAAATCACAAAAACTCGAGGATATTGATCCTATATGGGACAAAATTAAAGAAGAGGCAAAAGATGCGTCCTCTCAAGACCGACAAATTTCAGGATACATGTATGCACAAATACTTTCACAACGGACCTTAGAAAAAGTATTATCTGTAAATTTATCAAAACACATAGGAACAGTGCATGTTGAAGATCGGGTCATTGAGGATCTATTTGATGAATTTTATTCTACAGATAAAGAAATTCAGCAAACGATTAGGGCAGATATATCTGCTGTACATGATCGAGATCCCGCATGCCACAGATATCTTGAACCACTTTTATATTTTAAAGGATTCCAAGCGCTCCAGGTACATAGATTAGCAAACTGGCTTTGGGCTAACGGAAGAACAGAATTTGCATATTATTTACAGAGTATATCCTCGAGGGTTTATTCTGTTGACATACACCCAGCAGCTAAGTTTGGGAAGGGGATATTCATCGATCATGCGACGGGTATTGTTATTGGTGAAACAGCAGTTATTGATGATAATGTCTCTATGCTACATGATGTGACATTGGGGGGAACTGGAAAAAAATCTGGAGATAGGCACCCCAAGGTAAATAGTGGAGTATTAATTGGAGCTGGTGCTAAAATTCTTGGAAACATTAATGTCGGTATTTCCGCAAGAGTTGCTGCTGGTAGCGTTGTTCTAAATGATGTACCAGATGGAGTGACGGTAGCGGGAGTGCCCGCTCGGATTATTGGGGGTAACGATAAAGAGTACCCGTCGCAACATATGGATCATTTGCTTCCATCAACTGAAAAATAAGAAAAGAGTTCCTTATGCAAAAAAAAGAAAGCGAAAAATTACAGGATTATCTTAGGATTAAATTTAAATCAGATGTAATACGTATTATAGAGCGCCCCAAGAAAGATGACTCGATGGAGGTTTATGTCGGTGACGAGTTTATGGGGGTAATCTTCAAAGATATTGATGATGGGGAAGTGTCATATTCATTTAATATGGCAATACTTGACATTGATTTATAATTTAGTTGGATTATCTTGCCCTTTATAAACTACTTCAGGGTCAAATAGTTTCTCTTTTTCCACGAATTTAAGTACTAATTTATTATTATCGACAGTGATAGAACGGTAGAAGCAAGATTTATATCCAACATGACAGCTTGCGCCGACCCCCATGACATCAACTATAAGCCAAATACAGTCCTGATCATCATCTATACGTATACTGTTCACTTTTTGGGTTAGCCCAGAAGTTTTTCCTTTGTGCCATATTGATTTGCGTGATCGGCTCCAATAGTAGGCTTCTTTATTTTGTATGGTTAATATAAGCGCTTCTTTGTTCATGTATCCGTGCATGAGAAGTTCGCCTGAATTACTGTCAGTTGTTACAACGGGAATGAGGCCATTTTCATCAAACTTTGGCGCCAAAATAATACCCTCTTCAACTTCAAAGACACTTTCTCTCTCCGCGAGTTGGATATCTATATTATCTGTCATCTACCTAGTTATTTGTTAATTTCATGAAGCGCTCTCTAAGTGCATCATTTGTCTCAAATTCGCCTGTAAATCTGGTTGTTATAGTTGAAACTTGATCTTTTTTTACACCCCTAAGGGACATACACATGTGCTCTGCATCTAAAATTATCGCAACACCTCTAGGGTTAAGTGACTGGTTTAGAGCATTTGCAATTTCAGCTGTCATTGTTTCCTGTGTCTGAAGACGTTGTGCGTATATGTCAACAAGTCTGGCAATCTTTGATATTCCAACTACACGGTTAGAAGGAAGGTACGCAACGTGGGCTCTTCCGATGAATGGAATCATGTGGTGCTCACAGAATGAGTTAAATTGTATATCTTTTAGCAGCACAAGGTCATCGTAGCCACCAACATCACCAAAGGTTTTTGAGAGAACATCAACACCGTCTTCGTTGTAACCTTTGAAAAACTCTTTATAAGCGTCAATAAACCTACGAGGAGTTTCGAGCAAACCTTCTCTTTCTGGGTCTTCCCCTATCCAAGCTAATATAGTGCGAACTGCATCTTCGGCTTCTTCTCTTGAGGGTATGGAGGGAGCCCTCTTAAAACTAGTTATCTTTGCATCTTTATCCATTATTGGTCGCTCCAGGTATGATTGATGGTGTTTATTAATTTATAAAAATTGAATATATGTTAAAAACTATTATTTATCAATATAAGTATGATATATTTAAATACAATTATTTCATGACATAATATAGTGAGTTAAATAATGTTAGACGACGTCTATAACAACAAGATAATCGAACTTGCCGCAAATATTTCACATGTTGGACGGCTTGAAAAACCGAATAAGTCTGCAACAAAAGTAAGCAGACTATGCGGCTCTAAGGTCACAGTTGATATTGTCATGTCAGATAATGTTGTGATAGATTTTGCGCACGAAGTCAAGGCTTGCGCATTAGGCCAGGCAACATCTTCAATTATGGCTGCGAATATAATCGGATCAACAATTGAAGAATTATTAACTGTCTCTGAGCAGATGTCTAAAATGCTCAAAGAAAATGGCCCTACCCCAGCAGGTAAGTGGGCTGATCTATCATATCTGCAGCCTGTTAAAGATTATAAATCAAGACACTCATCAACAATGCTCACATTTGAAGCTGTTAATGAGGCTATCCAAAGTATTGAATAGTCCCAATCGATAATGCTTAAATCCATATTTAATTTACCATTCATATTATTAATCAAAATATATCAATATACCTTATCTTATTTTCTGGGAAACAGATGTAGATATTTACCAACTTGTTCAAATTATGCATTAGAGGCAATAAAGAAATTTGGATTTTGGGCTGGCGGTTGGTTATTCTTATATCGATTTTTAAGATGCCATCCACTCTCGGGTCATGGATATGACCCAGTTCCAAATAAATTACCAAAAAGTTGTATTTGGTATAAGCCATGGACATACAAAATAAAAAAAAATAATTGATTATATTAGGAATAATCATTATTACTATTGTTACTTACCTGATTTGTTAACAGAGATTGAGTTTAATATGTACACATATAATTTGCTTGATGGATCTATAAGAGAGTTTCATGACCAAGTTAATGGTGTCGAGCTTGCAAAATCCATTTCACCATCATTATTAAAAAAAACATTAGCTGTAAAAATAAATGGCTCTATTGCGGACCTCACGGACAGTCTTCCAGATAATTCAAATATAGAATTCTTAACTCGAGAACACCCAGAATCAGTTGATTTAATTCGTCATGATTGTGCCCATGTTCTAGCGGAAGCAGTTCAGGCTCTATTTCCTGAAACCCAAGTAACCATTGGACCTGTTATTGAAAATGGTTTTTATTATGATTTTTACCGAGAGGAATCTTTTAAACCAGAAGATTTTGCAAGGATTGAAAAGAAGATGCATGAAATAATTTCCAAGAACGCAAAATTTGAAAAAAAAATAGTAACTCGTGATGAGGCAATAAAGATTTTTCAGGAAAAGAAAGAGGAATATAAGGTTGAATTAATAAAGGATATTCCCGTTGGGGAGAATATAAATCTATACTCACAGGGCAATTGGTTTGATCTCTGTAGAGGGCCACATATGGTTTCAACGGGTCAAATTGGTAAAGCATTCAAACTTATGAAAATAGCTGGCGCTTACTGGCGAGGTGACTCAAGCAATGTAATGCTACAAAGAATTTATGGTACCGCTTGGGGTACCGATGAAGAGCTAAGCTCATATATGAATATGCTTGAGGAAGCGGAAAAACGCGATCATAGAAAATTGGGTAGAGAAATGGACCTTTTTCATTTCCAAGATGAGGGCCCGGGATCAGTTTTTTGGCACAAAAAGGGATGGAGGCTATTTACAGAGCTTATAGAGTATATGAAAAGGAAAGGATTGAATGCTGGGTATTTAGAGGTGAACACACCAGATATGTTGGACAGATCATTATGGGAAAAATCAGGACATTGGGAGAAATTTGGAGAGAATATGTTTACGAGTACAACTCCAGATGAAAAAATATTCGCTTTAAAGCCTATGAATTGCCCAGGTCACGTGCAAATATTTAAAAACGGATTGAAAAGCTATCGAGACTTACCCATAAAATATGCAGAATTTGGAAAAGTGCATAGATATGAGCCCTCTGGAGCATTGCATGGGCTCATGAGAGTGCGCCATTTTACTCAAGATGACGGGCATATATTTCTTACAGAGGAGCAAATAAAAGAAGAGTGTGTGAGGGTCCATGAATTAATATTATCAATTTATAAAGACTTTGGATTTAATGATATTGTTGTAAAATTTTCTGATAGACCAGAAAAGCGGGTAGGCGATGACATTATTTGGGATAAAGCGGAGAGAGCGCTTATTGAAGCCGTTGAGTCTACTAATCAAAAATATGAATTAAATCCTGGTGAAGGAGCTTTTTATGGACCAAAGCTTGAGTATGTACTGAGAGATGCAATTGGGAGGGACTGGCAATGTGGCACACTGCAAGTTGATTTTAATTTACCCGGAAGACTTGGCTCATTTTATATTGGAAGTGACGGTGAGAAGCATATTCCGGTGATGCTCCACCGCGCAATCTTTGGATCACTTGAGAGATTTACAGGTATATTAATCGAACATTATGCAGGTCGACTGCCACTCTGGATATCACCAATTCAGGTAGTAATTGTTACAATTAATTCACAATGTGATCAGTATGCAAAAGATACACTGGAGCAATGCACCAAGAGCAATATAAGAACTGAAGTAGACCTTCGAAATGAAAAGATAAGCTATAAAATTAGGGAGCATATTTCAGTGAAGGTTCCAATCCTATTTGTGATTGGTCAAAAAGAAATTGAAGATGGAACTGTGACGATAAGAGAGTTGGGTCATGAGGAACAAAAAACGATGAGGCTCACCGATGCGATCTCAGAAATTCGCGATCGAGCGAATCCTCCTGACCTCAGTTTCTAAGAAGAAAACTGCTCTCTAATTATTCTTTCCTCTAGATTATGATCTGGGTCGAACATTATTTTCAAGGGTAATGACTCATCATTTGAGATAATTATCTTCTTTGCATCCATTATTTCATGACTATCAGCAGTTGCATTGACTTTTCTAAATTCTGGGTCAATTACATCAACTTCAACAATTGAATTAATATCTAATAACGCACCTTTCCATCTCCGCGGTCGAAATGGGCTAGTTGGGGTTAGTGCCATCAGTCTAGCATTGATAGGTAAAATTGGCCCATCAGCTGAGAGATTATAGGCGGTACTGCCTGCTGGGGTAGATATTAATAAGCCATCGGATATAAGCTCATTTAAGCGAACATTATCATTTATTGAGATTTTTAATTTTGCAGCTTGGTGGGTAGTTCGAGATAAAGCAACTTCGTTTATAGCAATTTCTGTATACACCTTACCAGATATATCTGTAACCAACATTTTAAGTGGGTTTATCTTAGTTATTTCTGAATTTTCCAACTTTTTATCCAAATTATCAAAGCTTAACTCATTCATGAGAAAGCCTACGGAGCCACAGTTCATTCCATAAATTGGAATACCAGAGCTTATGAATTGGTGCAATACTTGTAGCATTTGACCATCTCCACCTAGGGCAACAATGAACTCTGCATCTTCAATTTCAGAGTTTCCGTACAATTCAGTTAAACGCTGCTTAGCTTCTATTGCTTGCTTGGTTTCACTCGCTATGAATGCTATTTTTTTGACAGGCATAATATTTCTATATTAATTATTGTTTCAATTGCATTTAATTTAGTTTCAAATAACATATGTATCATAATTACATAATATATAAAATAATATTTGGTTACCTACTTTTTTAAGATGACACAATTATGAAAACAATTGGGATAATTGGCTGCGGTCGACAGGCTCCAAAGCATATTGAGGGCTATCTTGAGAATGGTATGAAAGACATCATTCTATTTGATGTAGTGGAGTCAAGAGCGCGTCAACTCGCAGACCAATACAATATAAAGTACAGAAAGATTGATGATCTATTGGATATCTCAGATATTGGAATCTTTTCAATTTGTACCCCGCCAATTACACATGATGGTATAATTGAACAATTAATAAATAATGATAAGCATCTTTTGTGTGAAAAACCATTATCATTAGATTTAGGTAATTTACTAGAATATGATCGCTTATCGAAAGAGAAAGAGTTGATTATCATGGGAGGATATATATATAAATTCTCCCCATCGCATATCGAGATGAAAGAGTTCATTGATGCAAACCGAAGTCAAATTGATAAAGCATATTTTAGAATTGCAAGCCCTGGAATAAAAAATGCATGGCAATTTTCAAAAAATCAGGGAGGTGGAGTAATAAATGAACTCTTTGTACATATGATCGATCTCGTAAATTGGTACTTTGGTTCAATTGAAAATATTGAAAAAGTCGATAAGCAAGTATACTTATCAGATAGAGAAAGCATGATCGATGAAAGCGATACTCTTGCAGATGACTACATTGCATTAAAGGGGCAAGATAAAAGGGGTGTTTCTATTACCATTGAAGCTGATATGATCTCTACCGACTTCGTTCAATATATAAATGTAAGTGGTCCTGGTTTAGTTGGTTTCTGCTCAATACAGCCAAATTTACCACTAGTTATGAGCCAAACTGGTAAGAAAATTGATAAATATGAATACAAAGAATTTAAAAATCTTCACGCAAGTCAGATTAAGTATTTTCTTGATTGCATCAATCAAGTCAAAATACATTCGCAATCAACAATCTCAGAATCGGTAAGTATTTGTAAGTCTCTTGGCGAGTTTATGGTATAGATTTCAGTGCTTTCTCAGCATTGATTGAACAAATCTTAGCCTTAGTATTGTGAGAAAAATTGGTATCATTGATCCACTTTAATGGTTTTTTAACTCCCATATCTGCGGGAAAATCAGTACCAAGCAATATTCTGTCTTCACCAATCATTTCCACCACTTGAGCGAGCCCAGTATCTGAATGAGTTATTGTGTCGTAATAGAAATTTCTAAGATAGTCTGATGGTTTTCTCATCAAATTATCACTAACATCTTTCCGGGTATTATACGCATGATCAAATCTTCCAATGGCAAATGGTAAATATCCTCCTGCGTGTGATAAGCATATTTTTATGTTAGGTAATCTATCCATGTAACCTGAAAAAATCAGATTTGCAGCAGCGGTTGTTGTTTCCATTGGGTTGCCAATGAGATTAATTAGGTGATACTCACCCATTATATTATGCGCTCTTGTAGAAAGCGGATGAAGCAGAATAAAAGCGCCAAGCTTTTCCGCTTCTTTTAGAATTTGAAAAAAATGTTCTTGGTTCAGGTTTTTATGATCAATGTGAGAGCCAATTATTATACCTTTTAGGCGAAGATCTTTCATAATTCTATTAAGTTCTAATATAGAACTTTCAGGATCCCTTATTGGTATGGTTCCCAATCCTTGATATCTATCAGGTCTGTTACTTACAGCATCCGCAATTTCGTCATTGATATCTTTGCACGCTTCAAAAGCAATTTCGATCGGATCACTATCTCTGAGTAATTGTGGATTTAGGGATAATAATTGCATATCAACTTCAGCGTCATCCATAAGAGTAATACGCTCTTGATATGGTACCCAATATTCTGGAGTACTCATTATATTTTTGCGTTTTCCGGTTGTTAGTATTGTTCTACCTTCTTTATTTCTCTCAATTTTTGTACCATACCAAAGTTCATTATTTTCATAAGCGACTCTCAATGATGCTGGAAGGATATGAGAATGTATATCAATAATTTTCATTCAAACCTCAATTTTTATGCTTTTATTATGTTTCATGGACTCTTCGATGCTGAGAGTGATCTTAAGATTTTGTAGACCTTCTTTTCCAGTCGTATTCGGGCAAGACACGCCTTGAGTTATGAATTCTAGCCATGAGCGTGTCTCGTCGGCAAATGGCCCCCAATATTTATCAACCGCCCAATTACCAGAGGCGTTACTTGTCAAAAAACCCATTTCGGTATTTGCATCTACATAGGCATGGTGCATACCATTCTCTGAGAATCCAATATGCTCTTTTCTGTCATCGTCAAAAAAAAGTACACCATTTTCTCCAATAACTTCTGCCCTCACCAGCCTGCCATGTGATGGATAATTTTTTGGCAATGCATAACCCATCGATAAATTTACAATTGTGCCATCGTTATATGTTATGATCGCTGCGGCAATTTCATCGACATCAAATCCGTCCTTTCTATATATTTTTCCATGCCCTCTTGCAAATACTTCTTTTGGCACTTTCCCATTAAGATACCATCCAAATAGATCGACCAAATAAGTTAGTGCATCATTAACGAAGGATATATGCTTCGATCTTTTTAAAATCTCGGCACCTGTTCTTTGGGTATTATTAAATCTACCTACGCAAGAAAGTATATCACCTATTTTATTCTCTACAATCTGTTGCTTTCCAACTAAGTAATGCCTGTTGAATCTAAGAGTGTAGCCAATATGCAAAGTTGTGTTATTTTTTTCTGCACACTCAACCATTTTTTTCGCATCGTCTATACTCAATGCAATTGGTTTTTCAACAAGCACAGGCTTTCCTCTTTCAAGGGCACTCATGACAGGTTTAAAATGTTCGGGCTCGCTTGTGGATACAATAACGGCATGAATATTATCATCATTGATAATTTCGGAGTTGTCCTGACTGATTTTACTTGCACGAATTCTTTTACCGAGTTTATCTGCTTTTTTGGGGTCTCTATCTGAAACTCCAATATATTTTATAGAAGAATTAGTTTCAGAAATAGACGCTCTGAGGTTGCCCATTCTTCCACATCCGATAATACCAATGCCAATTTCTTGATGATTTAGTTGCATAATGATTTTATTTTAAAATTATGTGTATAATATTTACATAAATTGAATTGTAATCAATAAAAATAATAGAAAAATACAGATATTAGTGAAAGGGAAGCAAAAATGACAAAAGATGATAATTATACAAAAGGTCTGAAAAAATTGATGGAAATGGGCCGTGAAGATACAATGCTGAACCAGAGGCAAATTTCCGAGGATATGTATCAGTTATCGGTTGGAACATTATTCGGAGATATTTGGAATCGTCCACATCTATCTTTAAGAGATCGTCAACTTATCACACTTGCAGCAAATATTGCACTGGCAAGGCCACATGGTACTCATTCACACTATAGAAGTGCTCATCATATTGGAATCACCCATGAAGAGATATGTGAGATCATGATACACGTAGGAATGTATGGAGGATGGCCATGTATTGCTCACGCCACATCACAATATTTAGAGGTTTTGGAAGAACGGGGTGACCCTATGGCGAAGTCAAATCCAACAAGAGATGAATTAAAGGAAGACTAACCTCAATTATTCACAATAGAATTAATTATTGTGTGAACATTATCTACGCTCGGATTGATTAACCCAGAGTCAATGTGGATAACCATTTCCATTGTTTTCTTTGTAAATGGTAGGTCTACTTTAAGCGCTCTTGCTTGCTTGAGGACATGTCCGCTCATATGTAAAATTTCTGTTTTTCTCGCTCTATGGATATCTTGACCCATTGATGGTCTTCTATTTGGGCCGGTTGATCTTTGTTCTATCATTTTATCTAGTTCTAAGTAAGTATCTTTATTATTTGATTGAAGCCACATATCTGTTGTAGCTCCACCAAATTTATCAAAATCAAAGCCAAGTTTTACGCCAATTTCAGCAGCCTCTCGTGCAAGATTAATTTGTAATTTTCTACATGCTTCATCACTTGCTAACTCAGCTGTACCTAGATTTGACATGGCAACTACGGGATTTCCCATGCAGTTCTGACATAACTTCGCCCATCTTTCGCCCCATAGATTTTCTGTTATGACCGATGAGTCTATAACATCGAGCGCCTTCCTTATTTTTTCAAGCTCTTTCCTTATTTTTTCTTGTTCCTTAGTCTCTTCTTTTTCATGCAAACCTATACGAAATACATCATGGCCTATATCTCTCATTCGGCTATGACCAGGCCTTGATACTTTACCTGGTTCGTAGGATTCTACAGATATATTTGACATCACAAGACCCGCAGCTCTATTTTTGCCTGCAATATTCCCTATTTCTTCATCTGGCCAACAATTTTGTGCTGATATTATTAATCCATCAGGATGAATAAACTTATTGATAAATTGCGCCGACCATTCTGTATCATATGCTTTCATTGCAATGAAACCAAAATTAAACAATTGTTCACGCGCAAGTATCTCCGACTGATGCAAGTGTAGCATTCTTGGTTTTGCTACAAAAGTATCATGGGGACCCGATACTTCAATGCCATATTGATTCACGTGCTCAACCTGTTCATGCCATGGATCAATAATTGTTACAGAATGCCCTGTGGCACTAAGCCAACCGCCTAAGTATGAGCCAACAGCTCCAGCTCCGATAAAGAGAACTCTTTCTTTTATTGGTTTCATATCTTTTCCTTACTCTTCATTGCTACCTGCAGATCATACTCGCTATCAGGGACAATTCTGGGAATGTGATCTCCGTCTAAATATGCTATCAAACACTCAGCTGCTTGGATTTCCATTCTTGCTCGTGATACTTTTGTATTTGCCCCCATATGACATGTCATTATTATGTTATCAAGTTTCGTGAGTGGACCACCAAGATATGGCTCCTGATCGTATACGTCCAAACCAGCGCCTGCAATTATATTTTTATTTAGCGCATTGAGTAGGGCCTTTTCATTTATAAGCCCACCCCGAGCTGTATTAATGAGATAAGCATCATTTTTCATAATATTGAACTCATCTTTGTCAATAATATTTATAGTCGCAGGTGTTTTTGGCACATGTAAACAAACAATATCAGCCTCTTCCAAAAGGCGATTCTTACTTACCCATTCAACAGAAAGGTAGGAATTAATAGATTCATCTGGATCTATGTCATTTGCTATGATTTTTGTACCAAAGGCAGACAGTAACTTGGCAGTCCTTCGACCGATCCTACCCATTCCAACGATACCGACCGTAAGCTCTTCAAGGCTCCTTCCTAAAACTCTTAGCCACTTTCCTTCCCTCATTAAAGCGTCAGCTTTCTGAAAGCCTCTTATGAGCATGAGTATATGGGTGAGAGTTAATTCTGCAACTGTATCTGCATTCGCACCAGGTACATATGAGACACCAATATTTCTTTCTCTAGCAGCATTGAGATCAATACTATCAAGACCTACTGCGCACCTTGCAATAAATCTCAATTCAGGCGCCTCGTCCATAACCTCAGCTGTCATTGGCTCTGCTCCACAAATTACCACATTACAGCCCTTTATTAATTCTTTCATCTCATCTTCGACTAAAAGTCTTTTTTTATCATTCCTGATAAGCTCAATGCCGGCATCCTCTAGCATTGACCGGGATAGCGGATTGCATGCGCCCCATTGTTCGGGTGATACCATGGCGGTTGCTCTGATTTTCATTTTCTTTCCTCTATTTAATACGGCGCTTCCTCACCAAGTATTGTTATTCTATGCATCCTTCTTCTGAACCCCGCATAGTCATCAACAGCATAATGCTGTGTGCAGCGGTTATCCCAAATTGCAATTGTTCCAGGACTCCATTTTAATCGACAGATAAATTCTGGTCGGGTTGAGTGAGATTTTAGATAATTTAATATTGGCGTAGACTCTTCCTTGGTCATACCTTCAATTTCAACAGCATGACCACCAATGTAGAGGGCTTTCTCTTCAGAGTCTGGGTGAGTTCTGATGATTGGATGGTAGCTGTGAACTTTTGTCTTACCCGGATCTTGTTGTTGCATGCTTTTTGCGCCAGTAAAATTACCCAACTTTAGTGGCTGATCACCAACATATAATCCTTTTAGAGAACCCAACACTTCTTTCATTTGATCTGAAAGTGTATTATATGCTTGATACATATTTGCGAAGAGTGTATCTCCTCCTGCAGGAGGTAATTCTTGAGCATATAACATTGTTGCTTTTGGAGGAATTTCGGTAAAACTTCCATCTGAATGCCAAACGTTACCGAACGCATAAGTATCAGTCTCAGTCTTTACAATCTCGAGTATTTCCGGGTGTGTCTCTAAGCCTTTCATGTATGGATAGTGATGAATCTTGCCCCATCTTCTTCCAAATTCAAGATACTCATCAGAGTTTAAGTCTTGATCCAGAATGCCAATAACTTGATAGTCAACAAAGGCTTTGTATATTTCTTCGAATGTGGCATCGTTTATATTCTTTAGGTCAACATCTAAAATTTCAGCACCCATAGCGCCAGCAAGGGGTCTGATTTTAAAGTTATTATACTCTATAATTTTCATAGCAACCTCGTTAGATATTTAGAATTTCTCTTGCTTCACTTGTATTGGCTACAGAGTAGCCCATATTTGTGATTATGTTAACAGCCCTTTCAACAAGAGCAGCATTTCCGGCAGCTAGTTTGCCTCTGGATATATAAAGATTATCTTCCAAGCCAACGCGGACATGCCCTCCCAGAATAACAGATTGAGCAACCATTGGTAATTGGTCTTTTGATATGCCAAATGAGGACCAGATTACATTTTCAGGTAACTGATTCCGCATTGTCATCATAGTCTCTGGATTTGCTTCTGCAGCCCATGGTATGCCGAGGCATATTTGAAATAAATAAGGTTTTTTAACTAAATCTTGTTTTATGAGTGCCTTCGCTTGACTCAGCCCCCCGAGATCAAAAACCTCAAGTTCTGGTTTTACGCCCGTAGCTGCGATTTTTTTTGCCATCTCAATTACATTATCTGGGGTGTTAACAAAAATATGCGGTCCAAAATTAAAACTACCTATATCCAAACTGCATATATCGGGTTTAATATTTTCAATGTGAATAACACGATTAGCAGGTGATGTAAGTGTAGTACCGACACCAAAATTTACCGGATCTTCGTGGTCGCCGAGAACTATTCTTGCGCCTGGTCCAGTTGTTAAATTGATTATCAAATCATTATTTTCTTGCCTTATTCGATCAACAACTTCTGTGTAAAGTGATTCCTCCATGCTTGGCTTTCCAGTATCCGGATCCCTTACATGTATGTGAGCTATTGCAGCGCCTGCCTTGTATGCAGATAGGCATTCGTTTGCAATCTCTTTGGGCGTTACAGGGACTGCAGGATTTATGTGTGTATGCTCGGCAGCACCAGTGACAGCACATGTAATAATAATTTTTCTCAAAAAACCCCCCATGAACTATAATCAAACTTATATTCTATAGATATATTTTTAAAAATAAATTATATTTTAATCAAAATTTTATTTTTATAATTTGAGGATTTCTCTCTATGCGACTTGGGTTCTTCACAATGCCCGTTCATCCTGAAGATAAGAAATGGGAAATATCATTACAAGAAGATCGAGAGGCTGTAATATTGGCAGATAATCTCGGTTTTTATGATGTCTTTATTGGAGAGCACTTAACCGATAAATCTGAGAATATTACGAATAGTATGATATTCTTATCAAGCTTGATCTCTGAAACCAAGAATATAAAACTTGGGACAGGAACATCTAATCTGTCTCATATGCACCCAGTATTAATAGCATCTCATGCTGCAATGCTTGACCATCTCTCAAAAGGTAGATTTATATTTGGTATTAGTCCAGGAGCTCTTAGATGTGACGCTGAGGTATTAGGTATTATAAACGAGGATAGGGGGCAGATTTTTGCTGAGTCTATTGATGTAATACTTGAAATTTGGAGAAGTGATCCCCCATATAACATTGATTTACCAAACAATAGATTTAAAGTGTCCTCGTTGGAGTCTACTTTTCTTGAGGTTGGGGTAGGTTACTTGCAGAAACCCTATCAAAAACCATTACCGGAAATAGTTGGAACGGTTGTAGCTCCATTTTCTAAGGGCGTGATTGCAATGGGAGAAAAAGATTTTCATCCTATATCCGCTCATTTCCTTCTACCAAAATGGGTGAAGACTCATTGGGAAAATTATAAAGAGGGGAAACAAAATGTTGGCCTAAAGGCTAACATCAGTGACTGGAGAGTTGCTCGCACGATATTTGTTAATGATGACTCAAAAATTGCTAAAGATTATGGAAAAGGTAATAAAAAGAGCCCATATAGATATTTTTATGATCACCTCTATCGAAAACTTGAGAGGAGCGGTCGACTTGGTGTATTTAAATCTGACCCAAACATAGATGACAAAGATTTAGATATTGATGATATTCTTGATCAATTAGTAATCTGTGGTGATACAAATCATGTTATTGATCAAATCTTAGCACTACGAGATGAGGTTGGAGATTTTGGAGAATTGCTATATGGAGGGGTTGATTGGCTAGATAGGGGGCTTGCACGAAAATCTATGGAGCTAATGGCGGAAAAAGTAATTCCAGAAGTCACTAAAAATATCAATAAATAATTCAAATTGAAATATTTTAAACAAACGATTATATAAGTTACATGCGTTCAATTATTGTCATAATATCTCTTTTTTTAATACTATCATTCACAAGCAGTATTATCGGATACAGGATTCCTGGCATCACAGAAAACCCATCACTCGGAAAAATAAAGTTATGCAAGGCAGCTTCCGGTATGCATTCTAATTTTATAGATAAGTACGTAACTGCAGGAATAATTCTAAGTCACAAAAAGCTTGCTGAGCAAGAATACACTTTCTATGTAGATAAGGCAAAATGGAATAGTGAATTATTTGAGTCTCAAGAAGTAATTGCAATCGGTGGTTGGTGTAAGGTTGCAGATAAAAATGGAAGGGGTAAGGTATTTATTTTTGACAACAAAGATAAAGAAGTTATCGGTAAGGTAATAGATGGTAACTACGAGGCTTAGTAAGCTATTTATTTTTTGTATAAGTTATAATTAAAAAACCAGTCAGTGCCCCAACAATCATCCATAGCCAAGTTTCAACTGAAAATAACATAACACTAATAATTAAATTTCTAATTCTGGTCTATTATATAGTATAACCATTAAAATGGAAAACATAATGGATAGCAGTTTTGATTATATTATCGTAGGCGCAGGCAGCGCTGGTTGTGTGCTAGCAAATAGATTATCTCATGACGAAGGCAATTCAGTTCTATTGATTGAGTCTGGTGGTTGGGATAATAATCCATGGATACATATTCCGCTCGGATATGGTAAGCACTTTGATAACCCAAAAGTTAACTGGATGTATCATTCTGAACCAGAGCAGGCGACAGGCGGTAGAAAGATATTTCAGCCAAGGGGAAAGGTGATTGGCGGTTCATCTTCTATAAATGGCTTAGTTTATGTTCGTGGCCAGAAGCAAGATTTCGATAATTGGGATCCTGATAGTAAACATGGCTGGGACTACAATTCTATTTTACCATATTTTAAAAAAAGTGAGAGAAATTTTGATATCCATGATGAGTTTCATGGCTCAGATGGTGAGTTATCAGTATCATCACCAAGGGATTTGCATCCACTTGCTTCAGACTTTGTGAAATCAGGTATAAATATGGGTTATCCACTGAATAGCGACTTTAACGGCGCAACTCAAGAAGGCTTCGGTCATTTGCAAATGACGATTCATAATGGTCGTAGGTCAAGCGCATCGACTGCTTTTATCAGAGGTATAAGGAAAAGAAAGAATCTTAAAATATATACAAAGATACATATTTCAAAAGTTTTGTTCAAAAATAAGACCGCAATTGGTGTCTGTGGAACTAGTAGTGGTAGAGAGATAAATCTTTACGCGAAAAAAGAGGTCATTTTATCTGCGGGTTCATTCAATACACCAAAAATTTTACAGTTATCTGGTATTGGTCCACAGGGGGTGCTTGACAAATTTGGTATAGAAAAAATATCAGTCCTTGAAGGTGTTGGAAAGAATTTACAAGACCATTATAACGGTAGAATTATAATTAAAACATCAAATCAATACACCTTGAATACTGTAATGAAAAGCAAATTTAAGTCTATGCTTGAAGGCTTGAAATATATTCTTTTTCGAAGAGGTTTTTTAAATATGGGATCCTCTGTATCTGCTGGATTTATCAAGTCAAAACAATCACTTAATAGACCAGATCTACATATTAGTTTAATATTATTTAGCGCGGATAAGGCTGGAACGAAGCTGCACCCATGGTCAGGGTTTTCAATCATTGTAAGGCTTTTGCGGCCAAAAAGTGTTGGTAGCTTGAGGATAAAAAGTATGGATCCATTAGACCCGCCACAAATTCATATGAATTATTTTAGTCATAAAAATGATAGGGAATTGCTTGTCGAGGCGATAAAAATAACAAGAAAAATTTTGAAATCTAAACCGATCTGTGATGATTGTATAGAAGAATATTCTCCCGGACCTGAAATCATATCTGATGCAGAGATAGAGCAATTTTTAGCTAACAGAGGGGGTATAAGCTATCATCCGGTAGGGACCTGTAAGATGGGTATTGGTGCTGACTGCGTGGTTGATTACAGATTAAATATATATGGTGTCAAAAATCTTAGAGTTGTAGATGCATCTGTAATGCCAAATATAACCTCAGGGAACACCAATGCTCCTGTTATCATGATTGCAGAGAAAGCAGCAGATATTATCTTGGGCAAATGTTGAACTTATTTTAGTGGAGAGAATGAAGTGCCCGTCATGATTTTATCCTCCTGATCCGCAACCATTCCTGCCGTTTTATCTCTAAAATTTAGCCAATCGGGGTCGGCTGCTCTTTTCTTTTTCATTTCATCAAATTCCTCAAGATCCTCATATTCCCAAATGTGAACTATCTGATTTTGGGGACCGATATCGCTAATGAAATATGCAACTAATTTAAAGCCATATTTATGGTTAACTGGCATAGCGTAGTCTTCAAAAATTTTTACATATTTATTGAGCATTCTTGGTACACAATTATATGTTCTTATATTGTAAATCATTATACAAACTCCAAAGTTATGATCACTTTACTCTAAAACAGGCGGCCATATTCGATGACCTATACTTGGTGAACCAGGCGCATGAATTGTTTCGCCAATAGTTTTTTTACTAAATGGGTCAAATTCACGAACAATGTTCTGTCGTCTATCATCATGTGAAGTAAATTCATACAGCACAGAATGCTTGGCCCAGCCAACTGTTGATACCATTTTTCTTGCTCTAATTGCTCCTTTGACCTCAGATACAAATGGCAATCTAATTTGCGCATACCATTTACCTATTTCTATTTCATTTGCGACGCTAGTCATGTTATAGCTACCCATCTGGATTGCCTTTGCTGGTACGCCACCCGGTGCGACTTCCCGATAATCGGGACCCGTGACCCTCTCTTCTTCAATCAAAATAGCAGTTCTGGCTTCAAGCCTTTCTGAAAACCTATCTTTGATTTCATTTGTGTGGTTTTCTGGGAATAGGGGTGAATTTTTTTGGTAATAGATATGTGGTGATGAAGCGGCGATAAGACATATATACTGTGTGCCTTGTGGAATATTTTCTTTTGTATGGGGTATTCTATCTCTTCTGTCTTTATAGTCTTGCTCATCTACCTCATAGTGAGCTGCCCACACTATGCCATCATGTGATAAAATATTTGGCAAATATTTCTTATGAAGCCAGTTGATGTGGTCCTCTTTTTTTTCGCTATCTAAATTATACCATGTCGCCCATATACCATTGTCCATTTGGAAGCCTCCAATTATATCTACATGCTAAATAATTGTTATTTTGTCATAAATTATATTATCACATATTATACAGATTTTTTTCATTGTAAATTTGATATTACTCGTTGTAGTATTAATACTTGCTTATTTAATTAATTAAATTTAGGAGATACACAAATGTCAGATATCGGTATTATTCCAGTTGATTGGGAGGATAGATTTGACCCTCAGAGAATGCTAAGAGAAAGATTGAACCGCGCAAAGGAGGCCCTCGAAAATTCAGATGCAGATGTCTTATTTGTATTTCGTACAGAAGATGCAAGATATTTAATGGGTTACAGGCATCATTTAGGCCCAGCTTTCATAATGGGCAATGCCGTTGTCGTTCTGGCTAAAGGTCATGACCCGATATTATGGACAATGGATTATGAACATTGCAAGCAAAGAATGCCATGGTTAGATGAACAGCAGATACAACCTAGAGCAAATTTTAGAGAAAAAGTAGGTATGAAAAGGTGGGCAGACCAAGTTGAAGGTTTCATCGGTTCATTGAAGGGTAAGACAATTGGAATTGATATCTGGGACCTAAATATGGAGAATGCAATTAGGGAAACCTTTCCTGATTCGAGCTTTGTTGATGGATATCAGGGCATTCTTATGAGAGCAAAAGAAATCAAAACTCAAGATGAGATACATTGCCTAAAGATTGCTAATGCTATGACTGAGGCTGCACTTGATAACGCTTTGGACTTCTTGAAGCCAGGTGTTAGGGAGTGCGAGGTTCTGGCAGTTGCTTGGGAAACGATGACTGCCATGGGGTCAGAATGGACACAGTGTTCAAATATTGTTGCCTCTGGCCCGTACACTGCACCTTATCGAAGGTTTACATCCGATAGAATTATTAGAAATGGAGATCCAGTAATCATAGATATTGGGGCGTGTTTCAATGGTTACTATGGTGATCTAACAAGGACATGGATATGCGGGAATGTGAAGCCAACTGATGAAATGAAAAAAGTACATCAGAATTGTTATAATGCTCTATTTAACGCTGGTGCTGCTGTAAAACCTGGTGCTACGAACGCGGAAGTATTTGCTCAAGCAGATCCTTTTGTGTTGGATAGCTTAGGTCATGGTTCGGGAGTAAATCCTTGGGAGGCTCCATATTTTTCTCCGGCATCTAAAGATCAGCCTGTGGTATTGAAAGAGGGTATGCAGTTCAATCTTGAGCCATATGCTGGCGTGAAAGGGGTTGGAGGCTTTAGGCTCGAAAATGATCATATTGTCACAGCCGAGGGTGTTGATATCTACACAACCTATCCATTTGACGAGAGGCTTGTAATTGATTTGCATCCATACGATGTCTCAACAGGCAGAACGAGATAGCCATGGCGGAGGAAAATATTGGATCAATTGAGCCTAACTTTTCTCTCAAAGGAAAACTTGCGGTCATCACTGGTGCTAGTATGGGTATCGGCAAAGAAATTGCACGAGCATTCGCTGCAGCGGGGGCCGAGATTATTGTAACAGCTAGAACCGAGAGTAAGCTAATTGAGTTAAAAGAGGATGTCGAGAAAGATGGTGGAATATGCCATTTTCGTGTAAATGACATCACAAATATAAGTCAAATAGAAGAGCTTGCTGATTTCATCCGCGAAAAGCTATCAGAGCAAGATAAGGATCTTGTTTTGGTAAACAACGCTGGGTTCGGATTTACTAAGCCTGTTTTGGAGGTAACCAAAGAAGATTTTGACCTTATCACATCGACCCATTTGAGGGGTACTTTCTTTTGTTGTCAAAAGATTGGTGAGATAATGCTTGAGCGAGGGTATGGAAAAATTATTAATCTTGGTTCTACGTGGGGATATACTACTGACGCAAAAAAAGCTCCATATTGCATGGCAAAAGCGGGCATAGCACACATGAGCCGAGCAATATCTACGGAATGGGCTCCAAATGGGATTCGCATAAATACACTAGCTCCCACAGGAACTGTTACAGAATTTACTCAAAAAACATGGGAGTCGATGCCAGAGCGTGCCCAAGGTATTTTATCAAGAATAAAATTAGGTAGATTTGCTTACCCTTCGGATCATTTGGGTGCCGCTATATTTTTAGCATCAAGTGCATCAGATTTTATCACTGGACAGACCATATATGTCGATGGAGGGTTCACAGCTGCTGGGTAACTAATTATTTAGGCTACTAATTATCCTTTCACGCGTGATTGGTAATTGTTTTATCCTAATATTCATTGCTGAGAAGAGTGCATTACTAATTGCCGCAGCTGTTGGTCCGTGAGCCGCTTCACCAACCCCTAAGAAAGGCTCATCAGGCCGGTCTATCAGTTCAACTTGTATCTTTGGTGTTTGTTTGAATTTTAATATTGGGTAATTTTCCCAGTCTGTTGCTGATATTATTTCCCCATCAAAATCTACTTCTTCCATCAAGGTACAGCTTGTTGCTTGGATAATGCCTCCTTCAATTTGATTCCTTATCCCATCAGCATTAACCACCTCTCCGGCATCAATAGCAGCCCATGCATTTATAAGCTCAATACTCTCGTCAACATTTACCTCTACAACCATAGCGCAATACGCGCCTGAATTCTTGTAGCGCGAGAAGGCAAAACCTTTAGGTAAGCCCGAGCTGCTGTCTGTCCAATTTGATACATCGATAACTCTCTCTATTAGTTCAATTATACGAGGGTCAGATAAATGCTTTAATCTGTATTCTATGGGATCAATTCCATGTATTGATGCGATATCATCCATTAAAGTCTCAATTGCATAAACATTGACAAATGCTCCAAGGCCCCTCATTGCTGATGTACGCCATGGAAGATCATACACAATTTGCTTTTGTATTTTGATGTTCGGAATATCGTAGAGTGGCATTGAGTTTCTATCGGCTCCACCACCTTTATCAAGTGGTGTATCTATGGGATTAGGCGGATTTATTGGGTTTGATATATGTTCAGCTGCTAGAATATACTCACCATTTTCTCCTGAAGGTCTTTTAACATGAGGGGGGCTCTTTACTGAGATATCAAATGACTCAATCATAGAATTATCTCTCAAATTTGCGTTAATTTGCGTTACCATACCCGGTGCAAGAGGAGACCAAGATAACTCATCCTCTCGGCTCCATACGACTCTAATTGGTGAGCCATTAAGCTCCTTAGCCGCTAAAACGGCATCCAGAACAACATCATCTGCTCCGTTATGACCGTAACATCCTGAGCCGTGCTTGTGTATTACATCGACGTTATCCTCATTAATATCGAAAATTGACGCCAAAGTTCTCTTCATAGCAAAAACTGCTTGGCTGTGAGTGTAAACCTCTAAACAATCACCTTTCCACTGGGCAATAGAACAGCAGGGACCAATTGATGCATGGCATAGAAATTTTCTTGAAACCTCCGTAGAGACTCCATTAGGTCTCAGGCTACCAACCTCACCTTTATTAAGGCTTTCTATTATGGGGCTTTTTGTATCACGAATGAATTGAAGCGGATCTGTTATTTTAATGTCTGGCGATGACCAGTCACAGTATTTATTAACTTGTGATGCAAGTTTAACAGCATCTTCTTCTCGCTCAGCAATTACAGCAATAAATGATCCATTTACAACCAGTTTTTTTAAATTGTTTAGTGTATTTATCTTATCAATATCTATTTTTTTGATCCGAGAAGATACCGAAGGCGGTCTGACTACTCGGGCATGCAACATACCATCTAGCTCGATGTCATGGACAAACTCATGATAACCTAATATTTTATTATTTAAATCAATTCTCTTGATACTTGTTCCTGAGAGTTTTCTTTGACTTGGTAATTTTGGTTGCATATAACTTTCAACTGGCTGATCAAAATCAACATCTCTTGCAATTGACCAGTAGGATAAGTTCGTTGTATTGTCATTTAAGAAGATTTCACCATCTATAACATTTAAATCCTGTACATCAGATTGTAATAGCTCAGATGCCTTTCCAAGCATCAACATTCTTGCGGCAGAAGCGGCCTTTCGAACGGAAACACCTTCTGTTTGCATGGATTGAGAGCCAGCTGTACAGCCTCCATCTAGGCCATCTTTGGTGTTACCCGCTGAAATCTCTATTCTATCAGGGTTTATATCTAGCTCCTCTGCAGCAATCTGTACAAATGCAGTATTTATGCCCTGCCCAATTTCAACTTTACCCGATACCATTCTCACAGTACCGTCCTTGTTTATTTTAAACCAATTTGAAATGTTTGGTGCTGAGTCAAATGATCCTGGAAACATATTCATCTTAAGGGTTTCCCGTCTAGATATTTTCTTACTGCATTCAGAATTCTTAGCTGAGATCCGCATCTGCATAGATTTCTATCTAGCTCATGGGCTATATCATCCACGCTTTTTGTAGGGTCATCGTCTGTTATGGCTTTTACTTTCATAATAATACCGCTTAGGCAATACCCGCACTGGCCGGCCTGCTCATTGATAAGTTGCTCCTGCAGTGGGTGAGTGCCATCTTGTGATATTCCTTCAATAGTTTCTATTTTCTTGTTATCTATTGACCATATTGGTGTGTCACAGGAAAATATTGCCAGCCCATCCATAATCACGGTACAAGCTCCACAGACACCGCCACCGCATCCAAATTTGGTCCCTTTTAATTTTAAGTTGTTTCTGAGTACATACAGCAAAGGAGTATCAGGGTCAGACTCAATTTCGTGTTTTTGTCCGTTAACTGTTAGCGTATATTTTTTCACAAATTTCCAATACCTTTTTGAATTAAAATTTAATTTTACTTATCATAGTGTTAAATATATACAAAATATAATTTATTATAAGTTATATTATAGTTTTTTTGTTATGTTTATGAATAATTTGGGTTGATATTATTATGACAGATTTAGCGTATGTAAATGGTTCATTTGTAAAGATGAATGACGCATCAGTATCAATAAAAGATAGAGGGCTACTATTTGGCGATGGCGTTTATGAAGTAGCTGGTATATTCAGAGGTGAATTGATTGATAACCATGCACATCTTGAAAGACTAAAAAGGTCTCTCAAAGAGATAAACCTCAACTTGCCAATAGATTTTGTTGAGTTAGTTGAACTTCAGAGAAAATTAATTGCACTGAATAACATTGAGGAGGGCACATTTTATTTACATGTCACAAGAGGGGTATCTGAAACTCGTGATTTTGAGTTTCCAAAGATACAACAACCAAGTCTGGTAATGTTCGTTCAGCACAAGAAAATTATGGATATACCCATGGATAAGTTGAAAGCAAAAGTACTTACTTATCCAGATTTAAGATGGAAAAGAAGAGATATAAAGTCTATTGCCCTGCTTGCCCAAGTATTAGCAAAGGAGATTGCTCATCAGGCTGGTTGTGACGAAGTATGGATGCATGAAGCTGGTTTTGTAACCGAAGGTGGTTCAAGCAATGCATTTATAATCATTGGAAATAGATTGGTCAGCAGAAAAAATAATGAGTCTATTTTGTCTGGCATAACTAGACAGGCGGTACTAAAGTTAATTGAGCAGGAAGGTTTGGTGTTTGAAGAGCGGCCCTTCACAATCGAAGAAGCTTATGAGGCATCTGAGGCTTTTTATACAAGTGCCTCCGTATTTGTTATGCCCGTGATTTCAATTGATAAAAAAATAATTGGCAATGGAGAGCCAGGATCATTAACTTTAAAATTAAGAAACCTATATGAAAACTTTGCAAAAAGTTTTATAAATCAAAGCCAAAGGTAGTTTAGTAGTATGAAATTTGATGAAATAGAAAAAGCAATTGAAGCAATTTCCAACGGTGAAATGATCGTAGTTGTTGATGACGATGACAGAGAAAATGAGGGTGATCTTATAATTGCTGCATCTAAAGTTACTCCTGAGAAAACAGGTTTCATTATTAGGCATACGAGTGGTATTTTATGCGTGTCAGTACCACAAGAGTATGCCAGAAGATTACATCTTGATCCGATGGTTTCAGACAATGATGCCCCACTTGGTACAGCATTTACTATATCTGTCGATCTTAAAGAGGGTTTAACAACAGGTATATCCGCTCTGGAGAGAGCAAACACAATTCGTGCAATGGCTGACATTAAAACAAAACCAAGCGATTTTGTGAGACCTGGGCATGTTTTCCCCCTAATTGCGAAAGAAGGTGGCGTGCTAATGAGATCAGGCCATACAGAGGCTGCTAGTGATTTAGCGAGTCTTGCAGGGCTTGAGCCTGTCGGCTTGCTGTCAGAGTTGATGAACGATGATGGTAGCGTGAAAAGAGGAGACGAAGTGCTTGATTTTGCCAAACAAAATAATCTGAGAATTATATCGGTTGCTGATATAATTCAATATAGAGAGAAACGTGAGCAGCTTGTTAAGAAAGTGACAGAAAAAGATATTAGTACAAGCATTGGTAACGCCAAGGTAATTACTTATAATACAATCTTTGATGATGTCGAGCATATTGCGCTTGTTTATGGCGATATATCATCTGGAGAAAGAATACCGACCCGAATACATCGAGAAAATATTATAAAGGATGTATTTCAAGAAGATAACCTGATCAGTGCATCTTTGGCTTATCTTAAGCAAAAAGATAGAGGTATAATACTCTATCTAAGAGAGGGGGCTATCGGGGTGCAAGGCGGAAGTAATAAGTCTTTAAGTGAAAATAAAAGAGAAGAGCAATGGAGGGATATTGGTCTTGGTGCACAAATATTGAGAGATTTAAATATATCTTCAATTGAGCTTTTATCCTCCACAACATCTCATTTTGTTGGCCTTTCTGGTTTCGGTATCGAAATAAATTCACGGCTTCCATTGAGCAAATAAGCAAGACAGAAATTTGATGACAAGAGATGCAAATTTAAAGGTCAGAGTGAAGTCCGCTAAAGGTCGAAAATTATCTTCGACAAGATGGTTGGAAAGGCAGCTGAATGATCCTTATGTACGAGAGGCTAATAGGCTTGGGTATCGGTCGAGGGCAGCATTTAAGATACTTGAAATTGATGAAAAGTTCAAAATTTTCAAACCTGGGCAATGTATTTTAGACCTAGGTGCGGCACCTGGTGGATGGAGTCAAGTTGTAGCAAGGATTGTAAATAATAAATCCAAACCTGGACAGGTTTTGGCTATTGATATTCTTCCAATTGATGCGCTACCTGACGTGAATTCATTGAATCTGGATATTTACGACAAGGATGCAATTAATCTTATTAAGGGGGAGATGATTAAACCAAAGGCTGATGTAATACTCTCTGATATGGCCCCATCAACTACTGGGCACAAAGCTACGGATCACCTAAGGATTATTGCCTTACTTGAAGGTGCATTGGATATAGTTGACAGTTTACTCTCCGAGGGAGGCACTTTTATTGGAAAGGTGTTTCGCGGTGGAACAGAAAATCAAATACTAAGCAGAATGAAGAGAGATTTCCAACACGTAAAGCATATCAAGCCTCAATCGAGCAGATCCAATTCATCCGAGTTGTATGTAGTTGGTATAAATTACAGAAAATGAGAAGTATTTGATTTTTAGCTTTTAATCATACAAAATGGGTGGTAATTATAGATTTTGGTTATAGAAGTTAATAAATGATAGTGGAAGCCCTAACTTTTGATGATGTTTTAATAAAGCCTTGCGCTTCAAGTGTGCTTCCAAATCAAACTGAGATTGCAACAAATATAACTTCAACAATAAAATTAAATATCCCAATAATATCAAGTGCGATGGACACGGTCACAGAAGCAAATCTGGCTATAGCAATGGCTCAAGTTGGTGGAATGGGCGTAATACACAGAAATTTAGAGCCGAAAGAACAGGCGAATCAAATTGCCCAGGTAAAGAAATTCGAGTCGGGTATGGTTGTAAATCCCGTAACTATTAATCAAGAAGCTAAATTAAA
>MDTG01342393.1_pt1 | contig 27234 bp, 24 predicted proteins | sample 811421 | NCBI WGS metagenome assembly MDTG01 (sample SAMN05326645, study PRJNA326480) | marine metagenome | isolation source: seawater | place: Pacific Ocean: South East | collected 2011
AGATGCTTTCGGTGATATGGACTTTAAAATCGCGGGAACAGAAGACGCGATAACTGCACTCCAACTGGATACCAAAATTGAAGGCATACCGGCTGAAGTGTTAGCTCAAGCTCTTTCGCAAGCGCGAGAAGCCCGAATGCAAATACTTGCTGTGATGAATGAGGCAATCTCAGAACCACGATCTGATGTCGGCGGTAATGCTCCGAAAATCGTTAGCTTCGAGATCCCGATTGACAAAATTGGTGAAGTGATAGGGCCGAGAGGCAAAGTAATTAACACCATCCAAGAAGAAACAGGCGCAGATATCTCCGTTGATGATGATGGGACTGTTGGAGTTGTCAGTATTGGGTCACCCGATCGTGACAAAGTTGTGGAGGCCGAAAGGCAAATTCGTTTGATCGTGAACCCGCCAACTGCCGATGTTGGTGCTGAGTATGAGGGTCGCGTCGTCAACATCACGAAATTTGGAGCGTTTGTCAATATCTTGCCAGGTACCGATGGTTTGCTTCACATCAGCAAGCTTGGTGGGAATCGACGGCTCGATAAGGTCGAAGAAGTATTAAACGTAGGGGATTCGGTACAAGTCCTAGTTGATGACATCGACCCGAATGGGAAGCTTTCATTGTCAATGGTTGGGGATTCAGCGCCTCAGTCAGACGCCGAAGCTTCAGAATCAACATCCGAAGCAGCTGATGAACCAGATACCGAAAGTGGTTCATCTCCGAAGAAAGAGACGGCAGAGGCATCTTCAAGTGACGAAGATGATTCATCCAATGCTCGAGAGTATGTCTCTTTTGAGGAACATTTCTCTGAGACAGCGAAAGATCTGTATGGAGATATGGGCCCCGAGCCTAAGGATGACGGCCGAGGTCGTCGCCGTCGTCGTAATCGTCGGTAACTCTATTTGGTGACCGAAATCTGTCATATTTGAAAATTGACATCTCAACTGTGAGCCCTGTCCTCCACAATGGAGGCAGGGCTCACAATGTTTTGGGCCCTTGAGAAGGGACCGAATTTATGCGTGTAGCAGTTACAGGTTCGGCGGGCCGCATGGGCTCAGCTGTTTGTGAAGCAGTTGTTGCCGACCGAGAATTGGATCTAGCCGCCGCAATCGATCCCTCTGCTCCGGGAGAGCAAGATCCGACGGACTCCGTCAACATTGTCGCCTCATTAGATGACATCAGTTCAACTGACATTGATGTGCTGGTTGATTTCACTGTGGCGGATGCTGCAAGGGGAAATATTCAGTGGTGTGCGGAGAATGGAGTACACGCTGTAGTTGGGACTAGCGGCCTAACCGAAGATGACTTCTCGTTGTATCGAAAATTGTTTACTTCCAGCAACTGTCTCATTGCACCGAATTTCGCAATTGGCGCCGTCCTTCTGATGAGGTTTGCTGAGATGGCGGCCCCATTTTTCCCAAGTGCGGAAATTATTGAACTTCATCACGATAAGAAAGTTGATGCTCCGTCGGGAACGGCCATGGAAACCCTGAGACGCATGGCTGAAGCCTCAGCGGACTGGGGATCAGATCCCACTGAGCACGAAAATCTTTCTGGGTCCAGAGGTGGAGTTGGGGATGGAGGGATTTCCGTCCACTCTGTTCGACTGAGGGGCCTCGTCGCTCATCAAGAAGTTTTGTTAGGAGCGGACGGAGAGACTCTAACTCTGCGTCACGACAGTCTGGACAGGTCATCTTTTATGGGTGGGATAACGCGTGCTTGCAGAGTTATTGCAGAACATCCTGGAGTCACCGTTGGTCTCGATACCTATTTAGGGATCTGAGCGTTGGCCGTACAAGCGATAGTCGTAGGAAGCCTTAATTACGACATCACCGTGTGGGTTCCTAGGCGACCTGAAGGTGATGAAACCCTTCACGGCGACAGGTGCGAAGAAAACGGTGGAGGCAAAGGAGCCAATCAAGCGATCGCGGCGGCCCGTTTGGGGGCAGAAGTGGTGATGGTCGGATGTGTGGGTTCCGATAGCCGCGGTGATTATCTTGTTGCTCAGTTAGATGCTGCAGGTGTGAACCGAAAACATGTTTATCGGGCATCTGACTCAACCGGGACTGCGTTAATAACTATTGATCCGGAAGATGTTTCAATAGTTGTAATTGCTGGAGCCAATCGTGAGCTTGATTCGGCCAAAGTGGAGCTGGCCATGGCCGAAATCTCCAGAGCCGATGTTTTGCTTTTGCAAGGTGAGGTGGCCGCCGACGCTGCTAGAACTGCCGCGGTGTTGGCCGCAGCGTCGTCGGTCAAGGTGGTCTTTAATCCTGCGCCATTCAACGAAGTAGTCCCAGCGGTTCTGCCGCTTGCTGACGTTGTCATAGTGAATCGTCATGAAGCTGAACAGTTGGGAGATGTTGACGTTCCGGTACTTGTCACGACCCTAGGCGCACAGGGGTGTGAGGTGAAAGTGGGCTCGGAGATCACCATGATCGAGGCCCCTATAGTTGAGGTAGCTGACCCAACTGGTGCCGGTGATGCTTTTGTAGGTGCCTTCTCGGTTGCGTATGTCGATACGGGGGACCCTGTTGCTGCCGCATTAATCGCCGTCCGCGCCGGAGCGGCTGCTGTGAGCTCTGTTGGTGCTCAGCCGAGTATGCCTACCTGGGAACAGATTGACGGTGTTTAGCTTGGCTTACGATTCGGTTGCGTTATTCATACGACGTCGAGTTTGAAGCGCTACAAGAAGAACCATTGCGAACGTAAAGGGCAACGAAAATCGACCGATAAATCTGACGGCTGTCCCAACCGGTCCGTTGAAAACTGAGCTCACCCAATAAATGAGCCATAGTCGGCAGAAAGTCCCAGCCAAGTTGACGAGCACGAACGGCAATCGTTTCATTCTGGTAATACCGGCCAATAGGCACATGGGATAACCAGGGATAAGAAACAGCATTATCCAGCCGACACGCGGAAACCAGCGTTCCAAAGCGGTGATGCTGCGGAGTATTCCGCTTTCAGAACCTAATTCGTTGCTTAGGTAACTCTTTGTTGCTGGTCCAAATTCCCATCCGAGCTGGTGGAGGAACAAATCGGGTGCAAACAACCGAATGGAACCTACGATTAGAAAAGCGGTTGCTGATGACTGATTCGCGGCTAACAGCAACATTGGATCCGTAGCGTTTAGAGAGATCAAAACCAGAGGTTGGGAACTAAGTAAGGAACTGGTGAGTATTTGCCCGAGATATGCCGCAAGTGCCAGGACGACAGGGATAGCAGCAAGTCGTTTAGCTCTTTGTCGGTCTCGGAGACTCAATTGGCTGTTGGGGCGTTCAGGTTCAGTCATTTCTAACTTTCACCCTAGGTGGATGTGGTCCTAAGCGAACTCTTCTCCTACGATTTGAGTCATGCAGTCGACAATGATGGATACCCCCCTAACTCTTGATTTCTTTTTCCGACGAGCGGAAAGCCTGTTTCCCCACAAAGAACTGGTAACCGCGACAGCGACAGGGATTGAGAGAAGCACTTATGGACAGTGGGCTGATCGCGCACGTCGCCTCGGAGGTGCGTTGGATGACCTTGGAGTAGCTGACTATGGAAGGGTGGGAACTTTTGCTTGGAACACTGCTCGTCATCTTGAACTTTATTTTGCGGTGCCGTGCACAAACAGAGTTCTTCATACTTTGAACATCAGGCTGTTCGCTGATCAGATGGTCTATATAGCCAATCACGCCGAAGATGAAGTTATTTTCGTGGATCGCTCGCTTATGGCTCTGTTGTGGCCTTTGGTTGACCAGCTCGAGACTGTTAGGCATTTGATCGTCATGGACGATGGGGAGGGCGAGATTCCTGATGACCCCCGAGTGCTTGATTACGAGGAATTAATTTCATCGGCTTCACCGGTCAAGTTTGAAGTCAAGGATGAGAGACAGGCCGCATCGATGTGTTACACGAGTGGTACCACGGGTAACCCCAAAGGGGTTGTGTACAGCCACCGTTCCACCTATATGCACACGATTACCACCATGACCGCTGACGGTTTGGGCGTTTGTGAATCTGATGTGATCTTGCCGGTTGTTCCGATGTTCCACGTCAACTCTTGGGGCTTGCAACATGCAGCAGTTGCAGCAGGAGCGACCCTTGTGAATCCGGGCCCTAAATTACAGCCGGAACCAATAGCGGATCTAATGGAATCTGAAAAAGTAACCATTGCGGCAGGCGTGCCAACCATATGGATGGGGGTCCTAGAACAACTAGATGGCCGAGATGTCTCAAGTTTGAGAGCGATTCCTTGTGGCGGATCAGCCGTGCCGAAATCCCTTTCGGAGGGATACCGGGAAAAGATTGGATTACCGATACTTCAGGCTTGGGGTATGACTGAGACAAGCCCTCTTGCCGCAATAGCTCATGTCAAATCAGCTGAAGCGGATTTGGATGAAGAAACTAAAGCTGACATTAGGGCTTCGGTAGGAACCATTGTGCCGACTGTTGAATTTCGAATCTGTGAACCGGATTCTGTAGACGAGCTTCCTTGGGATGGAGAATCGAGTGGAGAATTACAGGTTCGAGGATCCTTTATAACCGCCGAATATTACAAACGGCCTGATGCCTCAGACTCCTTTACGGACGATGGTTGGTTGCGAACGGGCGATGTCGCGACCTGTGATGAACGCGGCTATATACGTCTTGTCGATCGCACCAAAGACCTCATTAAGTCAGGGGGGGAGTGGGTTAGCTCAGTAGAAGTAGAGAATGAGATTATGAGTCACCCTAAAGTTTCTGAAGCGGCTGTGATAGCGGTTACTTCCGAGAAATGGATGGAAAGGCCGATGGCATGCGTGGTGTTAAAGGATGGAGAATCGTTAACCCACGAAGAGTTGATCGAGTATCTGACACCGCGAATGGCGAAATGGTGGCTTCCGAGCGCCACTCAAATTATTGATGAAGTGCCCAAGACCTCTACTGGCAAGTTTTCAAAACGGACTCTCCGCGATGCATTCGCGGATTTAGTTGTTGAGTAAGAGCCAGAACTCAGCCAGGTGAATAGACGGTCTGCAGTAGTCACCGGGGCGAGTACCGGAGTCGGATACGCCACAGTGAGGCGGCTTTCTAGCAGCGGTTGGGAAGTTTGGGGAGGCACGCGATCTGAAAACGACGCGTTGAGAATAGAGCGACACGCTGGTGTGTCGTCTCTGCGAATCGAAGTGACCGACGAATGTTCAGTCAAAAGGGCCTTCGAAGAGGTTGTTACTAGACGAGGGTCTTTGGGGTTAGATCTATTGGTCGTCAACGCTGGAATTGTTGTTGGCGGACCGCTGGAATACGTCTCGCAGAGTGCTTGGAAGCAGCAACTAGAAGTCAACGTTATTGGCGTTGCGCTTTCTATTCGTTATGCGTTGCCTCTTCTGCGGATTTGCGATCAATCGCGGATCGTCGTGGTGGGATCAATTAACTCACGAATCGGGCTTCCGCTGCTGAGCCCGTACGCGGCGAGTAAACACGCTCTGGTGGGGCTCTTATCTTCTTTGCGAGGAGAGTTGGGACCCGATGGTCCTCGGATCACGTTGATAGAGCCGGGCGCAATTCATACTCCTTTGTGGGAAAAGGTTGCGCAGATGTCCCAGCAAGTAGATGAAGATCTTTCTCCTGAAGCACGTCAGTTATATGGACGCTTTTCGGAGCAAGCCGTTCAGAATACGGCCGAAGTAAAACGAAACGGTCTTGAGCCCTCTCGAGTAGCGGATGTTATTGAGAAGTGTGCGAATCGTCGATACCCACCAAGGCGTCGACTGATTGGACGTGACGCACGAATGGGTGCAATGTTAAAAATCTTTTTACCAGGGAAGTTGTTCGACTTTCTTGTTCGAAGATCTCGGTCTGTTAGAATCTCGACTTAAGTTACTGGCGGGTAACTCTCGGGAATAGTTGAGGGTAGGAGTTTCGTATGTCAACGGTGGAAGAATTAATCGGTCGTACCGATCCGAACGATTTCGAGGCGGTTTTGGCGATGACCAATACCGACCCCAACGAAGTTATCCACGCAGTGCAGGACAATGCAGAATGTATTTACTCCTGGGACTACGAAAAAGGAGTTCGACCTCAGCTAGCGAAGCTTTACGAGAAGGCAAAGGTCGGGCAATGGAATGGCGAAACCGACCTGCCATGGGAGACCGAGGTTGACCAAGAAGCATTAGCAGTTCAAGAATACGAGAAGACTGGTGGGGCCGGAGAGGTTATGGATCTCTCGGGAACCGGGGTTGAGTCATGGGGTCGCGACGAATGGGTTAAATTCAACATGGAGTCGCAGAACTGGGCACTAAGCCAGTTCATGCATGGCGAACAAGGCGCCTTAGTATGCACCGCGAAAATTGTTGAGACTGTGCCATGGATGGATGCGAAATATTACGCATCTACCCAAGTTGTTGATGAAGCACGTCACGTGGAGGTCTTCGCAAAGTATCTCGATACAAAGTTGTCAGATACCTATCCCATAAACGTTCACTTGCGGATGTTGCTAGATGAGATCATCGAAGATTCTCGTTGGGATATGACGTACCTAGGAATGCAGATCATGGTCGAAGGCCTTGCCCTTGCTGCCTTTGGATTCATGTATCAGCAGAGCGAAGAGCCTCTCCTAAAGCAGTTGCTGCGATATGTGATGAGTGACGAGGCTCGTCATGTGGCCTTCGGAGTGCTCTCTTTAAAAGAGGTATACCAAGACATGACGCAAGCAGAACTGCGAGAACGCCAAGAATTTGCGTTCGAAGCAGCGGTTCGCATGCGTGACAGATTTTTACAACAAGAAGTGTGGGAACGCATGGGTGCTGACGTTAAGAAAGTAATTCCGTTGGCTTACCAAGATCCGCTTCGCCAGGAGTTTCAGCAGCTTCTCTTCACCAAAATTGTTCCGAACTGCAGGAAACTTGGGCTACTCGATGCGGGTGATGGTTGGCTTCGAAAGAAGTTTGGAGAAATTGGTGTCATCCAGTACGAAAATTGGGTCGACATATCGGAGGAAGTAGATGCGTTCGCCATTACCCGAGAGCTTGAAGGTGAAGAGGCGAGCTAAGTCGAATTCAAACGCTACAGATGTCCTATCGTTCAGCTCCAGAAGTTCTTGTGACCCTTGCCCTTCGTTTGAAAGGCTTTGGTGAGGTTGAGAGCATCTCATCGGTGCATGAACTTTCCCTAACGACAACTGAGGCAGTTCTTGCTGAAATGGTTACCGCAAACAAATGCGTGATGCGGCAAGTTGAGGGCGTAGAGAAGTTTGTTTTAACTCCAATGGGGCGCGAGGAAGGGGAAGAATTCCTAGCTCGTGAGCTCGAAGAGGCCGGTGTTCGAGATGTCGTTCGAAGTGGATATGAAAGGTTTCTCGCCCTGAATCCAACCATGCTGCAATTGTGCACTGATTGGCAAGTAATTGATAATGGGTCAGGAGACCAAAAACTTAATGACCACGGCGATGCTGCGTACGACAAAGAAATTTTGGACCGATTAATCGAACTAGACACTGAAGTTGGAGAAATTCTCCGAACTTTGGAACTCGTTCTGAAGCGATTTGATAACTACTCTTCACGCTTCACTTTTGCGTTGCAGAAACTGCAGTCTGGAGAGTTGGAATGGTTGACCAAGCCGATTATGCCGAGCTATCACACAGTGTGGTTTGAGCTCCATGAGGACTTACTCGCGACCCTAGGAATTGATAGAGCGAGTGAGTTGAGCGAATAAAGGACTACCCTCGGATTTATGACTGCGAGATTTGGCCGAGTTATTCCGGCGATGGTGACTCCGTTTTCCGATGACGGTGCTTTGAATATTGATGCGTCGGTCACTCTTGCTAAGTGGCTCGTAGAACAAGGAAGCGAAGGGTTGGTAATCACCGGCACGACTGGTGAGGGACCTGCTGTGACGGACGAAGAGGACTGGGAGTTATGGCGGGCCATAGCGGAGACTGTCACTGTGCCTGTGATTGCGGGGACTACGACCAACGACACTGCACATTCAATCCAACAGACCCAAAAGGCGGAAGAACTTGGGTGTGACGGGATACTTGCTGTTACTCCTTATTACAATCGCCCGTCACAAGCTGGAATCTTTGCCCACTTCGAAGCTGTCGCCTCATCAACTAAATTGCCTGTTGTCCTATATGACATACCCGTTCGGACTGGCCGGAAGATAGAAACCACCACGCTGTTGCGGCTCGCCCATGAAATTTCGAACGTCGTGGCTGTGAAGGATGCGGCTGGCAATCCGGGAGAGACAGCGAAAGTCATTCGTGATGCCCCTCAAGATTTTGAGGTGTACAGCGGTGACGACGCCCTGACTTTGCCACTTTTGTCGGTGGGCGCTGTGGGGGTCATTAGCGTTGCTGCACATTGGTCTGCGCCCGAACACGTGGCGATGATGGATGCTTGGGAATCAGGCAATGCTGACGAGGCTCAACGGATCAACAAGCTTTTGCTTGAAAGTTTTGATTACGAAACTGGTGACGAAGCTCCAAATCCGGTGCCAACGAAAGCAATGATGAGAACACTCGGGTTGGATGTGGGCGAACCTCGTCTACCAATGGGACCTACACCGGAGGGCTTAGAAGACAAAGCTCGAGAGGTGTACTCGCGGCTAAAGGCTTGAATTGGCAATATCCGATGTAGGCATAACGTTTCTTGGAGGCTTAGGTGAAGTAGGCCGCAACTGTACGTGTATTGAAATCGACGGAAAGCTGCTCCTAATTGATTTTGGGGTCATGTTCCCTGATGTCACGATGCCCGGCGTCGATGTGATTCTTCCTGACAACGTTTGGTTGAAGGAGCGCAGCGCAGACATTGTTGGCTTGATCGTGACCCATGGCCACGAAGATCACCTCGGTGGCGTGACACATTTGTTGCGAGAATTCGAAGTTCCCTTATATGGATCTGAGTTGACGATGGGGCTAGCTCAACACAAAGTGAGGGAAGCGAGGCTTGAGAGCCGCACTTCATTTCAAGTAGTTGCTGATGGAGATCGTCTAGATATAGGACCTTTTGATGTAGAGGTGCTGCCGATCACCCATTCGGTTCCACAGAGTCTGTGCGTTGTCTTGCACACGGATCAGGGTGTGATTGTCCACACGGGAGATTTCAAGCTTGACTCGGATCCAATTGATGGACGGTTAACCGCTATGGAACGGTTGGCAGAAATCCAACAAGATTCAGGTGTCCGCTTGCTGATGGCGGATTCGACTAACGCTGATAAACCTGGGTGGAGTTCTTCAGAGTCGACGATCGGTGAAACCTTCAAAAGATTGTTTCCGGCATGGGCTGGGCGAAGACTCATAGTTAGTTGCTTTGCAAGTCACTTGCACCGGGTGCAGCAAATCTGCGATGTAGCTATAAGTCAAGGGAGAACCATATTTCCACTTGGGCGATCGATGGTGAACAATGTGCGGATAGCCAAAGAATTAGGGGTTCTAGATCTCCCGGATCGCTCGGTTGATTCGATTGACAAACTCAATGAATATGACCCCGAAGATGTGTGCATAATCTGCACCGGCTCTCAGGGAGAGGCCAACGCTGCTTTGTCTCTTTTGGCGCGAGGAAATCACCCAGATTTTTCTTTAACCAGTAGTGATGTCGTGTTGTTGTCAAGCCACCCAATCCCAGGCAATGAACTTCCCGTCTACCGAGTGATCAACAGGCTTACGCGGATGGGATGTGAGGTTGTGCACGATGGCTACGAACACGTCCACACGACGGGGCACGCGCAACGAGAAGAGTTGCACCATCTGTATCGAACAGTTCTTCCCGAGTGGTATGTGCCAATCGAAGGTGAACACCGCATGTTGCGCCGCAACGCAGATGTGGCGATCGAAGCTGGGCATGTAGAAGATCGAAGTATCGTCGCCAGTGACGGGGATCAACTGATTCTTGATGATGAAGGGCTCCGGATTAGTGGACGGATTCCTGCTCCCTACCGCTATATCGATGGCCTCCTAGATGATTTGTCGCCAGAGTTGCTGGAGGACCGACGAAAGTTGGGGGAGGGCGGTTTTGTCCATGTCACCGTCGTATTGAACTTGGAAGATGGTTTATTGGGTCACCCTGAAATATCTACTCTGGGTTGGGTCGATGCTGAGCGGAGTGTTCAAGTTCTTGCTGAACTAGAAGTTCAAGTAGCCGAAGCCGTTGCTTCAGCTCTTGATGAACAGAAGGACATTGCGAGCATTGAACGGGTAATTCGTCGAGCTACCGGGCGATTTGTAGGAAACCGCACCCGGAGACGCCCTCCGATCTCAGCAACCGTGATTCTGGTTGACTGAACCCGAATTTCTCTGGTGTTTCGGTACTCTCGCAAGTGTGAGATTGGCGCGCTCAATAAACCAAAAAGTTCGGGTCGTTGCAGAGGGCCGTGAACCGTCGACCAGAAAAGCTGTAATCAATGAAGTCAGCTAAATCATCAATATTTCGACGGATGAGCGAAGCTGGTTTGCGCGGTCGCGGGACTGATGTAGCGGGGCTTTTGCTGCTGGTGGTTGCTCTTATTTCGTTGTTGGCACTTTTTGGCGACAAGGCAGGCATTGCTGGACGCTTACTAGAAAGTGTCATGAGTGTTCTGGTTGGAATCTTCCGCTATGTCGTCCCATTCGCTCTTTTGTTGTGTGCCTATGCGATATTGAGAGACAAACGTAGTGAAAGGACCTGGCGGATTGCGTTTGGAGGAGCTCTTACAAGTCTTGCTTTTTCGGGGATGGCGCACTTACTCGGCGACGCCTCAGGTATCAGAACAACGCTTGAAGATTTACGATCTTCGGGTGGAATCTTGGGGGCTTTGGTAGCTGAGCCGCTTCGTGGGACCGTTGACGAACCTGGTGCTTGGGTCGTGCTGCTGTTAGGGGCCATGTTCGGGATTCTTATTGTTACTGACACGGGTTTGCGTCAGGTATTGGGTGCCGCAGCCTGGAGCGCTCGTCTTGGGGGGAAGCAAATTCGTCGCGGCTTTACGAGCTTGCAGAGCCTTGGGTCTGATCGCGAAGCATCAGAAAACCCGCAACGGCGTGAACTGCCTTTGCCTACGATTTCGGCTCCAGGAAGTGGGCTTCCCACCCTTGAGGCAGAAGTTGCTTCGAGCTATGACGAGCCTGAAGCTTCCGAAGACTTTGATGCAACTCCGCAGCTCAACGAAGTATCTGAAGAGGAACCTGGTCTTCGCCCACCTACTGAGGATTTCGGTGAAGACGTCGAGAGCTCGCCGACAGACGATTTGCCGCCCGAACAGATGGAAATTGATTTAACGACTAGACCGACTGGAGAATGGGAACTACCTGGGCTCGAAAGCCTAGAAAGATCTGGCTCCCAAGATGTTGACGAACGTCTTCTTCAGAATGGTGCTCGTAATCTTGAAGCTGCGCTTGCTAGCCACGGCGTTGAAACAAGAGTGACGGGGATGGAAGTAGGCCCAACAGTTACTCGATACGAGCTGTCGCTTGGGAAAGGAGTCAAGGTATCCCGAGTTACTAGCTTGCATAAAGATATTGCCTACGCGATGGCTTCGGCTGATGTTCGAATCCTTGCGCCAATCCCAGGTCGCTCAGCTATTGGCGTAGAAGTACCTAACGCTGACCGTCACCTTGTTGCTTTGGGGGACATTCTTTCCACCAAAACGGCATCAGATGCTACTCACCCATTGGAGGTAGCTCTGGGTCAGGACATCTCCGGAAATGCGGTCATGGCGAATCTTGCTTCGATGCCGCATGTGTTGATCGCTGGTGCGACTGGAGCGGGAAAATCATCTTGTATTAACTCGGTTATTACATCGCTGCTAATGAGAACCACCCCAGATGAGGTTCGCATGATTCTGATCGACCCTAAGCGTGTCGAACTAGGCCAGTATGACCGCCTTCCTCATTTGCTAACACAAGTTGTGACGAATCCGAAAAAGGCGGCTAATGCATTGTCATGGGCGGTCAAAGAAATGGAACGCAGGTATGACGTTCTTTCCGAAATAGGCTTTCGTGACATAACTGGCTACAACGCTGCGTATGACGAAGGCCGCCTTGCTTCTGACCTTAATGAAGAGCGCGAATTCGAACGGATGCCTTTTGTCGTGGTTGTTGTCGACGAATTAAATGACCTAATGATGGTCGCAGCCCGGGACGTGGAAGATTCCATTACTCGATTGGCACAAATGGCTAGAGCTGTTGGAATCCATCTGGTTATTGCCACCCAGCGTCCATCAGTAAACGTGATAACTGGAGTAATCAAAGCGAATATTCCGTCCCGCATGGCTTTTGCTGTTTCAAGCCTTGCCGACAGTCGCGTCATTCTCGACCAGCCGGGCGCTGAGCGGTTAATTGGGAAAGGAGACATGCTGGTTGTGGGAGCTAACAGCAGCGTGGCTCAACGTGTGCAGGGGTGTTGGGTTGGGGAAGCAGAGATACATCAAGTGGTGGCTCACTGGCGAAGACAGGCACCGAACACTAATTACATAGAAGGGGTCGAAGGTTCTGATGGGCGTGGCTCAGCAGTAATACCTGGTGGTTCATCGGGAGATGAAGGTGATGATGAACTGATGATGCAGGCGATGACCATAATCGTAGACACCCAACTTGGATCGACTTCTATGTTGCAGCGCAAACTTAAGGTTGGCTTTGCGCGAGCCGGACGGCTCATGGACTTGTTGGAACAACGTGGAGTTGTGGGACCTTCTATCGGTTCAAAAGCGCGTGATGTGTTGATGACTCAGGAAGAATTAGACGCGTTACTCGCTGACCGTTGACGCAGCCCGAACCCAATTTCTAGAGCTAATGTCATTCAATGACTGATTATGACGTTGTAGCTACAGGACTGCAGTTTCCAGAGGGCCCAGTTTGTATGGCTGACGGATCAGTTCTGTTGGTCGAGATAAAGCGCGGAACTATATCTCGTGTAGACCCCGATAACGGATCCGTTGAAGTAGTAGCGCAACCTGGAGGTGGACCAAATGGTGCCGCTGTGGGGCCAGATGGCGCTCTATACGTGTGTAACAACGGGGGATTTATATGGGGGGAGTCACGAGGGCTGACCATCCCTGGCCTGGTTCCAGACGATTATTCGTCAGGTCGCATCGAACGCATCGACATAAACACCGGGCAGGTCGAAGTTCTTTATGCAGAAGTAGATGGCGTACCGCTAAAAGGCCCCAACGATATTATGTTTGATTCAAGCGGCGGATTTTGGTTCACCGATCATGGCAAGACTCGGGCCCGAACCAGAGATCGGGGCGGCCTTTACTATGGCCGGCCAGATGGATCTCTTGTTAAAGAAGTTTCGTTCCCTCTTGATGGACCGAATGGTGTTGGTTTGTCTCCATCAGAGGACAGGGTTTATGTGGCGGAGACGCATCAAGGGTCAATCCTTTACTGGGAATTAGCAGGCCCTGGAGAGCTGGCAGGCTCACCTCATGGAAGGTTTTTGGCCCGCCCTGCAGGTCGAAAACTTTTTGACTCTCTAGCCATGGATGCCGATGGAAATGTGAGCGTCGCGACTATCCAAACCGGCGGGATTAGTACCTTTACTCCAGAGGGAGAAGAACTCGAGTTCTTCGCAGTCGATGATCCGCTTTGCACCAACATCTGTTTTGGCGGACCAGATCTGCGCACCGCATTCATAACCTTGTCGGGAACTGGACAGTTGATACGCACTGAGTGGCCCCGACCCGGGCTGCCCCTACCATTCTCAAGTTAGGTCTTTGGCTAGGCAACGCAATGGGGGAGCTGACCTCCATTGAGAATGATCATGTCGGCGATGGCGGTCTCGAACCCGACCCAATCGTAGGTAGCTTCAGAATTTTCTCTATATGCGACATGAAGGTTGCCTGCTAAGCGTTCGCTGTCGGTCAGATGTTCAAATTCACCAAGATCGGTCGCTAATGCTTGTTCAATTGGGGTTCGTCCAGAGCGCACTCCTTGAGCGGCTGTCTCTTGCACAAATTCGAGATAAACCCGTTGACTCGTCAAGACTTCTTGGATTTCGGATCCAGAGAATGCTGGACCGTGACCGGGGACTATGACCTCAGCACCCTTGGTTTCTATGACGTTGAGAGCTGCGAGCGTTCCTTCCACCGATCCGAACAGGGCAAACGGAGTGCCACCGTGAAAGATTAGGTCGCCAGTAAAGAGAACCCCTTGGTCAGGTAACCAAGCCAAAATGTCACCTTCTGTATGGGCAACGAAACCCAAATCAAATAACTGAATTTCTACTTCGTCGAGGTGAATCTTGGTGCTTCCTTCAAACGTAAGGTCTGGGGCACGGAATTGAAGATTGCCCCACTCAACAGATGGAAAGGCTGATCGATAGTCAGGGATACCAGTGGCCATCATCACGTCTCGGCAAGAAGTGTGGCTGATGATGGCAGCATCTGGGAATAGATAGTTGCCGTGAGTGTGATCTGCGTGGTGATGGGTGTTGACCAATAACGTGACTGGGTTAGGTGTTACTGAAGCTATTGCATCGATGTAGGCGCGGTTTCGAAGCTCAGTTGAAGTGGTATCAATACTGACCACTCCGCTCTTGCCCACTATGAATCCGGTGTTGTTAATGAACCAAGTTCCATCAGGTTGTACATAGCTAAATACGCTAGGAGCCACTTCCTCTAATAGCCCCGGGCCGAGGTGGTCGTGTAAGTAATTCGTGCTCATAAACAGAGCCTACGTGCACGACCACCCTCTCTGGATCTACGCTTATGGAATGAGCACTGCCCCCGACCATGAATTGGATATAGATGTATTCGGTTCGGAATATGTTCAAGAAGCCCCGGAAGTCTGGAAACGCTTACGTTCAGAGTGTCCGGTGGCCCATACATCGCTTAACGGAGGCGGCTGGCTTCCTACTGACTATGAGAATATTTCATCTGTTGCTTACGACACAGAAAAGTTTTCGTCCCGAGACATCGGGGTAGCCCGCACCCCTGAAGGTGTGAGCTTGCTCGTCGCTCCTCCGATTACTTCTGACCCGCCGTTTCATACGGACGCTCGCCGAATGCTGTTGCCTTACTTCTCACCAAAATCGGTGGAAGAAATGCGGGAAATAACTCGCAGTATTGCTACTGAACTACTTGATGAAATCGACCCGTCAGACGTTGTTGACGCGGCTGAGCAATATGCCAGGTACATACCAGTCCGAGTTATCGGAGCGATGATCGGCCTGCCAGAAGAAGATTGCGAGATGTTCACGCGGTGGGCGACAGATATTTTGCAGAGCCACCCCGAAACTGAATGGGAGCGTTTAAGCACAGCAACCAAGGAAATTCTTGAGTACTTCGATGAGACCATTGCGGACCGTCGAGCAAATCCTCGTGATGACTTGATAAGCAAACTCCAAGGAGAGACGCTTCCTAATGGCGACCCGCTCACCGATAAACATATTTTGGGGACATGTTTTCTATTGCTGGTCGCTGGTATCGATACGACGTGGAGTTCGATAGCGTCGAATCTCCTTCACTTGGCAACGCATGAAGACGATCGACGCCGATTGGTTGAAGAGCCGGAATTGATTCCTACTGCTGTGGAAGAGTTTTTGCGGGCCTATTCGCCGGTAACTATGGCGCGCGTGGCTGCTGAAGACACTGAAATTGCTGGTTGTCCGGTTATGGCTGGAGACAAAGTGTTTTTGCCCTTCGGAGCTGGCAATCGTGATCCGGAGATGTTTGACGACCCGGATGAGGTGGTCATTGACCGACAAGAAAATCGGCACTTTGCTTTCGGTATTGGTATCCATCGATGCCTCGGCTCGAATCTCGCTCGAATGGAACTTGTGGTGGCGATGGAAGAATGGTTAAAGCGCTTTCCAGAGTTCTCATTAGCTGAAAATTCTGAGGTGCAGTGGGGTGGAACTCAGGTTCGAGGTCCTCGCTCTGTGCCTATTCGTGTGGGTTAGCTTCGGAGGGATTCGCATGACCGGATTTGGTCTTGCGAACCATCGTGAGCACAACCGCAACCGCAAGTGCTGTGTATAGGGCGTAACCGACGGCGAGCGGGGTAACGGTTGAAGTTATTTGGCGATCAATGATTGCCCCGAGCAACGCACCGATAGACATGGTGATGAATCCGATTGTTGAGGCTGCGGTGCCTGCTACGGCGCCCATAGGCTCTAGGGCCATGGTTGTCATAGTCGGCATCATCACGACCATGGCAGCTATCTGAGCAGTCATCAGAACCATCCAGAGCCCAACTGGAGGAACACCATCTGTTGAAAGAGCCAAGGCCAGCATCAGCAAACTCACTCCCATTTGGAAAGCCAATGCGCCATGACCTAACTGCCGCGCTCCAACTCGTCCTACAACTCGAGATCCTGTAAGGGCTACAGCAGCCATCACAACCATGGTGATACTGAAATAAGGGACGAACCATGTGGGCTTTTCAAAGATCTCGCTGATTATTAGCTCGGAGCTGCTTAAGAAGCTATAGAAAGCTCCACCTGAGAAAAGGAGAGTGATTGCATAACCGATTGTCACTCGGTTTTGGAAAACTACTCTGAGGCCTTGTTTCGTTGCAGAGAAGCTGAGATCACGTCGGTTAGCACTATCTAGCGACTCTGTGATTCTGAAGGACCAACCCCAAATGATGATGGCTATAAGTAAGCCAAACAGCATTGTTAGTCTCCAAGATCCTCCTCCTCGAACAAGTAGGTCACCAATCACTGGAGCCAGGACTGGGCCAGCAAAGAAAATTGTTTGAACTATTGCCATAACTCGCGCCATATCATCGCCTTCGAATTTGTCGCGAATCATGGCTTGGCTGATAGTTCGAGGCGCTGCGCACCCGATTCCCCACAGAACCCTGGAAACTAAGAGAAAGCCAAGGTTCGGTGCCAGCGTGGATCCGAGTGCTCCCAATGCGAACAGGGCAATTCCAGCTCGTAAGACAGGTATCCGTCCGTAGGTATCTGCCAAGGGTCCATATACCGGCATTCCGATAGCCATGCCGACGAAGATGCACGTGATCGTCAGTCCTGGCAGGTTTGAGGTTGGTTCCATTCCGAATGAGGAACGTAAATCAGCGAATGCAGGTAGGAGCATGTCTATGGATAGGGCGATGGCGCTAGTCAAAAGAGCAGTGAACGCTATGAACTCGCGGTCGCCTTGTACGCGAATTGGACGGTTCACCTTAAGGAGTCACGGTTTCGTAGATAGCCCGTTCGAAGTCTTCTAAGAGTTCTGCTACTTGAGGAATCATGAAAGGAAGTGTCTGAGTCATTAAGAGTGCTCCGAGTCCGACTGTCGGGTCGATCCAGAAGTGGGTGTTGCATAACCCGGCCCAACTGAGTGAGCCCTTTCGGCGGCCCTGCTCAACAGCAGTTTCGTTGATTTGAAATGTGAGTCCCCAGGATTTGGGGACTCCTGTCATGAACTCAAAGTCGGCGCTTATCTTTTGGTTGTGAGATGTGACGGCCGATACCCGTAATTCGTTCATGTTGTTGCTCGTCATCAGCGAAATGGTCTCGGGTGAAAGTAGCTGCTGGCCGGCTAGTTCTCCGTCGCGTAAGAGCATTTGGATAAATTTTGCGTAATCGGTTGCTGTGGAGAATAGACCGCCACCGCCGCTGTCGAATTCAGGCTGCCGTTTCGGCTTGCTCGACTCTAGAGCCGTCCAGTTACCTTCTTTTAGTACGTGAGTAGCTGCTCGACGTTCCTCCATGTCTGGGTGACATGTGTAAGCAGTGTCTACCAGTTCTAGGGGATCGAAAATCTCTTTTTGCATCCATGCTGCAAGTGGCATACCAGTCGCTACTTCTAGTAGCTGACCGGCCCAATCGATCCCAATTCCGTATTCCCAACGCGTCCCGGGGTCGAATGAAAGTGGCTGATGCAAAGAAGCAAGTTTGCCGCTGCCGGTTATCGGATTTCCGGTGTGGTCTTTCCAAGCCGCCATGTCAGAGTTCCAAACTTCATAAGTAAATCCAGAGGTATGGGTCAGAAGGTTTCGCAGAGTTACTGGCTGATTCGGACTACGCAGAACTGGCCCGCTTTCGTTGAATCCCTCGAGGACCTGAACCTCTCCAAGCCAGGGGCATATCTCCGAAGCAGGCTGATCGAGTTCCAGTAAGCCGCGTTCAACGGCCTGCATACATGCTGCGCCGGTTATTGGCTTTGTCATTGAAGCGATCTGGAAGACCGTGTCCTCGGTCATCGGCCTCTGGGTTGCCTCAGATCTCACTCCGTGAGAGCGAATGCTTACTAGCCCATCTCGGTTGACTACAGCAGCTACAGCCCCGGGGATGATCTTGTTCTCGACTGCTTTAGTGATGCAGCTATCAATAACCTGATCTACGGACACTATTTCAGAGCCTCTCGCCAAGGTGACGCGTCGATTCCCCGATACCGGTCTTCTAAGGCGTCGATAAGTTCAACTGTCCAAAATGGATGACCGGGTTTCGGAGCGCCGAACAGAGCCAGTTCTTCGGGGGTGCAACTTGCGGCAAACTTTGACCACGGACCACGATTCGCATTCTGTTGAAAACTGTCAAACCCGATCCACTCATGATGAGCATGTTTAAACGCGATGTTCATCAAAAACCTGGAGCCACCTTCTCGAGTTAGGTTCACTCCTCGATGCCATACATCTGTGCGGTAGGCAAGGTATGACCCTCGGCGGCCAGCTGCAGAGTGAGGTTCGGTGCCGGGCGGAGAATCACCAAGACTGAGTATCTCAGTTGGCCCTACTCCATCTTCGACATCGGAAAGATACAAAAACCCAAGCATGTTCCACCAACCTGGTTCGACGCGATCGGGGACGATCGTGTGATTGCGGTCTTGGTGGAAAGGCTGCTCGTAGTCGGTGACACCGGTGTATTTGCCCCATATGCGTGCTTGGTAGAGCCGAATGTCCTCTGAATTCATGGCTCGTTGGGCGAAGTCAACTACCCGTGGATGGATTTGAAGCCGATTCAGTAGGTGCGAATCATATGGGAAGAGTACGTGTCCTAAGAACTGACGTAGACGGAATTCTCTGCCGACCGCATCTTCTTCGTTTAGTCCGTGCGATGATCCCTGTCGGGAAGGTTGATAACGCTCGTCGGTGCTGCCGGTTTCGAAATGAGCAATGGCTTCGGGGTCACCGGAGTGATAATCGGATGGACGGGGAAAATGTCCCCAGAGCTCTTCTACAGCTGCATCTATTTCTTCTGCCGGCACCAAGTCGTGGACAACAGTCCAGCCTTGGGTTCGCCACTCCTCAGCACAGGCTTCAATATCGGTACTCACTGTTCGGCAGGCTAGTTGGGTTCAAGCGCTTCGACGTTAACGAGCGCCCTGCGCATCGTGAACTCGGATAGTTGCGCCGGTCACGAAGTCAGACGATGGCGATACTAGGTAGAGCAAAGTGCCGTCTAATTGGGAGGGCTTGCCCAGTCTCTTACGTGGAAAGCCATGAGTTATATCGCCCATTCTTTCGAGCATGCCGTCCATCATTTCGCTTTCGAATGCTCCTGGCGCAATGCAATTGACGTTCACGTCGTATCTTGCAAACTCTAAGGCCAACATTTCGGTCATGCGAACAACTGCGCTCTTCGTAATCGCGTACCAAGAGGTCCCCACGCCAGCGCTGAAAGCGGCACCTGAGGCTATGTTGACGATTCGACCTGGGAGTTGTGCTTCTTTAAGACGTCGAGTGACTTCACTTGCGAGGTGAAATAAAGATGTCAGGTTTGTGGCCACCATTTCATCCACAAATGAAGGATCCATATTTAGTGCGAGTTCAGCGTCAGGTTTGCCAGCGTTGTTTACGAGAATTTGGATGGGTCCGAGTTCGTTTTCTACGTGACCCACTGCGGCGAAGAGAGCATCTGTGTCTGTGACGTCTAGAGGAACAGGCAATACATTGGCGCCAGTACTCTCCAGCTCAGCGGCGAGTGCTTCGAGTCGTTCAACGCGTCGTCCTGCTATCGCAACATTGGCTCCACAAGCGGCTAACACTTGAGCGAATCTGTAGCCCAGTCCAGAAGTAGTACCGGTAACAAAAGCAGTCTGCCCGCTCAGATCAGTCGAAAAATTTGGAATATCTGACATGGGGTTCCTCCAGAAAAGTACGTATTGCTCTTCCTCTGTTTAGGCGCAGAAGGAATGGTCGTCTAATCGAGTCGAGACGAATTAGGGTGCGCGATGGTGAATGACCCATTAATTCTCGAAGCAGGAAGAGTTAGAGATGGCACTCGAGCTCTAGTTACCGGCGGAGGATCCGGCATCGGCCGGTCAATAGCGGCAGCGTTACAGTCTGCAGGGGCCAGTGTTGTCGTATGCGACGCGGACTCCTCGACTAACCCTGATTTTGTGGTGGATGTAGTGGAAGAAGCTGCTGTCCAGCAAATGTTTGCATCTATAAAACAAGATTTAGGCGGTTTAGACGTCCTAGTAAATAACGTAGGGATCGCTGGTCCAGCGGGATTAGTGGATGAAATCCCTAGCGATGCTTTCGACCAGGTCTTAGAAGTGAATGTCGGCGGAACTTTTCGGGTTACCAGACAAGCGGTACCGCTGTTACGGACTTCCGGGGGAGGACTCATAGTCAACATAGCTTCGACTGCGGGAATCTTCCCTTACCCGTATCGATCGCCTTATGTTGCTTCGAAATGGGCGATGGTTGGTCTCGGGCAAAGTTGGGCAATGGAATTGGGTGAGGACAATATTCGTGTCAACGTAATTTGTCCTGGATCTGTAGGCGGGCCTCGGATGGACCAAGTGATAGAGCGAGAGGCTGAGGCAACAGGGGTAGATGAGTCGGTTCTTCGTAGCGGTTATGAAAGCCAGGTTTCAATGAGCCGGTTCATGGATCCAGCCGATATTGCGGGTGCGGTTGTGTACATGGCCTCACCGGCTGGCCGGCATGTCTCGGGTCAAGTGCTTTCTGTAGATGGAGCGACCGAGACTTTGCGAAGTTACTGAGCAGCGAACGTTGCTATAGGGCACACTCTTGGGGTCCTTTACTTATCAGGAGCTACCAAAGTGAATGTCACCGAAGCCACTCAGCGGAGAGCGTCAATCAGGTCTTTCCTTCCCGATCACGTAACCGATGAGCAGATCAGGGAACTCTTGGAGGTAGCGTCACGCGCTCCTTCAGGAGGAAATGTCCAGCCTTGGCGTATCTACGTCATTAACGGCGATTCCATGGAACGCTTCAGGTCCTTCATATCAAGTCGGAGTCCTGGGGACTCTGAATATCCGGTATACCCACCGAGCCTCCAAGACCCGTATCGAACTAATCGTTATGAACTAGGTGAAGCGATGTACGAGAAGCTTGGAATTCCTCGGGAAGATAAACCAGCTCGATTTGCTCACCTTGCTCGGAATTTCGATTTTTTTGGAGCACCGGCAGCTTTCTTCTGTTTCATTGAAAGAAACATGGGTTCAGCCCAGTGGTCGGACCTAGGAATGTTTTTGCAGACCTTCATGCTGTTAGCCGTTGAGGCTGGTTTGGATACATGTGCTCAGGAGGCTTGGGCCAACCATTGGTCAGCAGTACAAGAATTTTGCGGTGCCCCAGAACAAGAGATGCTCTTTTGTGGGATGGCCATAGGGAAACGCGACGAGTCAAATCCTGTTAATAGTTTGAGAAGTGACCGAATGGTGGTCGACCAATGGGCTACCTGGCTGTAAGGAGTAGAACATGAATGACATCTACGAAATGATGAGCACCTTGCGGGCCGTGCGCCGGCTCCGCCCTGATCCCATCCCTGATGAGGTCCTAAATCGTGTTTTACAGGCAGCAGCGTGGGCTCCGACAGGCGGCAATATGCAACCGTGGCGCGTAATCGTTGTGAGTAGCCCGGAACGCAAAAAGGCGCTGGCCGATATTTATGGGCCAGCCTGGTATCGATATGCAAAAGGTTATGACGAACGACTTAAACAGCTCCCGCCGGATGAAGCTGAAAAAGCTCGTAGAAACAGGGTCGCGGGTGACTATTTGGCTGACCACTTAGCTGATTCTCCCTCCATTTTGATGTTTGTTGCTGACCCCAAAATGATGGCCATAACTGATGCGAAATTAGATCGAATTTCGATGGTTGGCGGTGGTTCGGTCTACACAGCGGTTCAGAACGCTATGTTGGCTGCGCGGACTGAGGGTCTGGGCTGTGTCCTGACCACCCTGCATTGTTTAGCGGAGGAAGAAGTCAAGACGGCTTTAGAAATCCCGAACGACTGGGCAACCCTGGCGATGGTTCCTCTGGGGTACCCGATTGGCGCTGGCCATGGCAGCATTACGCGACAACCCCCTGAAGTGCTGGCGTTTGATGATGCTTTCGGGGTTGCCTGGAGTTGAATCCACCAGCTACTCGGACGCCAACTGTCTTTTCAGTTAGCGAAATCAGAGATGACGAACCGAGGGCAGGTCAAGCAGCGCCCTCTCATATGTTGCCGTTGGTTGTAATGGCAATCGTTGTGGTGGTTTGGGGCTTAGGCCCGCCCACTACGAAGCTGGTGACAGCGCCTCCGCTCATCGGAACTTTCGTCCGTTTTGGTATCTCGTCGCCACTTCTCCTTGTTGTCTTGGCGGCAAGGCGGCGGATGTTGTCACGGAAAGTTTTTATAGCAACTGCACTCCCGGGCCTTTCTTTCGGGATCAATTTGGTATTCGTTTTCGCGACTCTGCAAGAAGCGACAGTTTCAGTTTTGTCGACAGTTGTGGCGATGCAGCCCGCACTTTTGTTGGTGCTAGCCGGGCCGTTATTTGGTGAATATCCGACTGGCCGGCAACTTGCATTCACCTTGGCTGGAGTTCTAGGCGCTGTCGGCGTCATTCTTGGTGCAGGTTCGGAGATACGTTCATCTTGGCTGGGGGTCGGTTTAGCTGCACTTTCATTAGTTACGTTCACTCTTTATTTCGTGTTAACCCGCCTCGCAAGATTCGATAACGAAGTAGACCCAATCGAGTGGATGGCAGGCATAAATATTTGGGCTTTTCTATCCACAATCATTCCGATTCTGCTTCTAGCGGACCGATCCGACTGGGCGCAATTTGGGGGGAATGATTGGCTTTGGATCGCAATCGTCGCCTTTGTCACCGGCGTCTTTGGACATGTTCTAATGACGTGGTTGCACGGCCATCTCGAAGCTGCGCGGTCGTCGCTTTACATACTGACCATGCATTTGGTGGCCGTGGGACTCGCGTGGTGGATACATGATGAACCCGTCACCTGGCTTCAGGCGATTTCGGGAGGAGTAGTGCTGCTATGCGTGGCCTTAGTAGTTACGACTCCCGATCGCCGTGAGGTTCAATGATGGGAAATAAGAGAAATTCTGTCAACAAGTCAAATAGCTCTAATACGACGGATTGATTCCCGTCGATTGTGACATCTCCTTGAGCCAGCGCATCAGAAAATGACACGACGCCTCCTAACGCGTCAGCCAAAACATGGCGGGTTAGAACCACGGAAGCAGCGGCGCTACTGGTGTGACGATCAGGTAAATGATGTATCGCACAATTAGAGATACCGAGAACGTGTTGTTCCTTCAGGTCAGAAAAAGTCCAGTTGATTTCTATGTCCAAGTCGCGAAGGGCTCTTGTGCTCAGCCGAACCCCAATAGAGTCAAATAACTGTTCAGCAGTCATAGCGTGGGCAAGTTGCCGCCCTCTACCCACAGTTATGTTGGGAGATCCGTTGCGGAGCTCATGGGCTCCGTAGAGGTAAGCATTTCGCCATGTTCCGGATTCGGCCTGGTAGCCCAGTTGTTCAAAAGCATCGGCTTGAAGTTCTCGAGCTGCCTGATTCGAAGGATCAGCAAAGACTAAGTGATTCACTACTTGCGCTACCCAACGATAATCCCCGGCTTCAAAACTCTTTTTTGCCTGACGCAGCACTGCATCGGAGCCGCCCATAAATTCCACGTACTTTGTGCTGGTCTCCACTGGAGGATGAGGGTTCAAGTGTGCTGGGTTGGCGTCGTACCAGCCAAGGTATTTGTTATAAACAGATTTGACGTTGTGGCTAACGGTTCCGTAATAGCCCTGGACGTGGGACTCCGAAGCAAAGCATTCCGGAAGCGCCAGTTCTTCAGCGATTTCGTTTGGTGTCCAACCTCGGTTAGCCAAGCGCATTGTTTGGTCGTGCATCCAACGGTAAACGTCGCGTTGCTTAACTAAAAAATTCTTCAAATCCTCAGTTCCGAAACGAGGCCAATGATGAGTAGCAATCAAGACATCAGAATTTTCTCCCCACAGGTCTAGAGCCTCGTTGATGTATTTAGACCAAGCAAGAGCATCGCGAGTTTGAGCTCCTCTAATTGGGTAGAGGTTGTGCATGTTGTGGGTGCAGTTTTCAGCCATGCAAAGCATTCGATAATCAGGAAACCAAAAGTTCATTTCGGCGGGGGCTTCAGCATCCGGCGTATTTTGGAAGATGACCCGTACCCCATCTATCTCGAGTTCAGTGCCCGTGCTATCGATGATCTCGGTAGGAGCAATTAGCCCTGATGGGCTGAAAGGTAAAGCTTTGCCGAGGCCGTTATCAACATGTCCCCTAGGCCCGGGAGGCAGAAATAGACCGAATTGGTACATGGCTCTTCGTGCCATCGCAGCTCCGGCAATAACGTTTTCGTTAACAACTTCTTCAAGGAAACCTTCGGGTGCGATTATTCGAACTTCGCCATTCTCTACTTCTTCAGGCGTAGTGACACCAAGAATTCCGCCAAAGTGGTCAGCGTGAGAATGAGTGTAAATGACTGCTTTAACAGGCCTTTCTCCGAGGTGGTCATTAGCCAGCTTGAGACATGCTTCGGCCGTTGCCGCGGTCGTTAAAACGTCAACCAGAATCCAACCAGAATTACCAGCTATAAGTGTCAGATTTGAAATGTCATATCCGCGAACTTGCCAGACACCATCCATTACTTCGAAGAGGCCGTGAATTGCGTTCAGGCGACCTTGACGCCATAGCCCAGGGTGAACCGTTTCTGGCGCTTCATCGGTTTCGCGCAGGAAGTTATAGCGAGCGCAGTCCCATACGACATGGTCATCAATCTTGACTGTGCCTCCGGCTAGCGTCGCAATGAGTCCTCGCTGGGCTCTTTCATAGTCTGCTTCATCGTCGAAAGACATGAGCGTTGAAGCGGCGGCGTTTGCCCTAGCAGTGGGTGTGGCCGCGCCCTTTGGGACGTTGTTTGCGTCTGACATACTGTTCCCCTGAGTAGATCTGGAGAATCTATCTCGCTTATTGGTCGAACTTGACAGGACCGTAGGTAGTAGGCAGAGACTTGGCGATCCGGTCCGTCATGATCTCCGTCGAACCATCTACATAGTTGGCAATCCGGCCAGCAGTCAATCTGTGTCCAATCAGATGCTCTTCCCGTGAACCATTAGCGCCCATCGCTTGGGCGCACGCCGAAAGTGCAGACTCGACGACTTCAGTGGTGAACTTCTTTGCATGGGCTGCAGGCAAAATCGCGGATTCGCTGTCGCCATGCTCTACTGCCGCAATAGCTTTGTCGGTCAAGGCGCGGGCTGCTTCTAGTTGATTGGCGACCCGAGCTAATTGCCATGAGAGTCCTTGGTGTTCGATTATTGGCTTTCCAAAACTTTCTCTTTCGGTCGTATACCCGACTGATAAACGCAAAGAAGTTTCGATCATTGAGCAGCACATTGACGCTACGTAGGTTCTGGCTTCGTTGATAGTGGATAACGCAGCTGAAAAACCGTCTCCCGCTGGGGCGAGCAAGTCAGTTTCTTGTGCCAAGTAGTTGTTTAGACGAAACCCGCCGGTTCCAATGGCGTGACTTCCGATCAAGTCGTAAGGGGCAATTCGTTCGAATCCCGGCCGTGTTCCATCAATGAGGAAAGAGGCAATGCCACGAGCTCGGGACCCGGGGTTTGTCTGGACGTAAGCAACTATTACCGAAGAAGTGGCAGCGTTAGTAATCCATGCTTTCTCACCATTCAGACGCCAACCGTTGTCATCAGAAGTTGCCTCGGTTGTAATCGATGAGAAATCACTGCCGGCAGCAGGTTCGGTGAGAGCAGTCGATCCGAGCTTCTTGCCGGTGAGTAAATCTGTAAGAAAACGACTCCGTTGTTCCTCAGTGCCGTGGCGAGCCAAGCGCGCTGCGACGTTATGGGAATTGACCAAGCTGAAGGCATAGGGCATCGAAACTTCTGCAAGGAGGTCCAAGATCTGTAATTTCTGTCCAAAGCTCACGCCGAGACCGCCCAGTTCAGGGTCTATCTCCATACCCAGAAGGCCTAGTTGATGGGCTGAAGCGATGTCCTCTGCGGGAAATGTTCGATTTCTTTCCCAGTCAAGAACTTGAGGGCTAATTACTCGGTCACGGAAATCTTTGACTCGGACAAGCAAGTCCCGGAAGTCTTCTTCAGGTAATCCATTAGGGTGACTCATGCTTTGACCCTAGATGCCTGCGTAAAGTCATTCACTGTGGAAGACGTTTTCTCTCCTCTCTACTTGGAACAAGTTTTGCTACCTGGCGTGGCGTCTCCTGTGGATGGTCCATCTGCTGCTGTGGCAGCGGTCGCCCGAAACGGAGAGTCGGGTGTCGAAGTCTTATTTATAGAGCGTTCGACTAAAGAAGGAGATCCTTGGTCGGGCCAGATGGCGTTCCCTGGCGGAAGAGCGTCTGATGGTGATCGAGACAGTCTCGCCACGGCTGTTCGGGAAACCATCGAAGAAGTTGGGATAGACCTGACAGATTCATTATTGGTTGGTCGGCTGTCAGACTTGGAGGGAGGCCCACGAGGTACCCGCCAGCGTCTTACCGTAACTCCCTATGTTTTCTGGATGTCGGGGCCACGTCCGAGGACTGTTGCCAATCACGAAGTTGCTGGGGTTATCTGGGTCCCGGTTAGTGAGCTAGCTGAATCCAGTCATTACATTGAATATCCGTATCCGCCGTTAGGTCCGAATTCTTGGCCCGGAATTAGAGTTGAGGGGGAGCGGGTGATCTGGGGATTAACACTGCGAATGCTCGTCGATTTGTTTAGGAGAGTCGGTCACCCTCTAACAATCAGGTCCTAAGGTCCTGCTCTGAATAGGCTGTTCATATGAGTAATTCCTCGTCCAAAAGTTCAGAAGGCTTCTCTAATGGTCTTACTTCTTCTGATGTTGATGTAGTCGTAGTAGGTGCCGGCTTTGCGGGTATGTACATGTTGCATCGGCTTCGGATGTGCGGATATTCGGTTCGGGTTTTTGAAGCAGGAACGGATGTTGGAGGCACCTGGTACTGGAACAGATATCCGGGCGCTCGCTGTGATGTAGAAAGCTTGGAGTACAGCTACAGCTTCGACGCAGATCTCGAACAAGACTGGGAATGGACTGAGCGGTATTCCAGCCAACCCGAA
>MDTG01156839.1_pt1 | contig 27230 bp, 21 predicted proteins | sample 811421 | NCBI WGS metagenome assembly MDTG01 (sample SAMN05326645, study PRJNA326480) | marine metagenome | isolation source: seawater | place: Pacific Ocean: South East | collected 2011
GCGGGTATAACGCATTACCTGGAGACATTCTTCATTTCTCAGTACCTGCTCAAAATCGAGGTGTTCTGAATTCACCACCAACAGAGATGGAGATTACTACCCCAGATGGAACTACTGTGAGAGGCGCTCTACCAGCATTGGCTCCGTATTCTGAAGCCCGTGTGGATGTAAATTGGACAGTTCCTAGTAACACTGCCATCGGCGATCAAACGCTAACTTTCATGGTCGATCCAGATAACTTAGTTACTGCAGATGCTAATCGTTCTAACAATGCAGCATCATTAGATATCTTCATTGGTAGAATGCCTGTTGCCGATATGACTCTAATCGATAATGTGTACACTTTTGAAAATGTTTCAATCGATGCATCTGCGTCATATGATATCGATGGAGGTAGTGTCACTTGTTACTTTGAAATCCAAGATGGTGTTAGAACTCAATTCATAGATTCTCCAAACTGTCAAGCAGAATGGGCATGGGCTGATGATGGAGACTGGGAGGTCAAAGTGTTGGTTGTTGATAATGAATTAGATGAAATTGAGATGTCGATGAATGCAACAATCCTAAACCGTGATCCATATGTTAATCTCACAACGATGACACCTGTTGTAAATGCCGGTTCTTCAATTACTTTCAATGCATCAGATAGTGGAGACTTAGACACAGTTTCTCCAATTGGACAGCACGTTACAATTACATGGCCAGGTAGTGCTTGTGAAGAAGGGTTGTATGGCCCTTACTGCACATTTAGTCCTGAAGAGGAAGGGATACATCAAATCGAAGTTGTAGTTACAGATGATGACAATTCATCGGTTTCAGATATCATTGAATTTGAAGTTCTGAATGTAGCACCTACTATCGGAGAGATGCAATTTTCAATCAACGGAATTCCATACCTCCCTGCTGAGGATGGTACTTGGAGTATTGATGAAGATGTAGTAGCAACACTGCAAATAAGCGGTAATGACACATTGTCTGACAAGGAGAATTTACTAATCACATGGTACCCAGATGATTATGATCAAAATTTGTCTTCAACTACATCTGGCCCTGATTCCACTATAACCACGTCATGGAGTAAATCGGGATTGCATACTATCAGGGCATTCGTTACAGATAATGACGGAATAGTAAGTGAAGATTCCATTGGATATGTTCGTGTAAATAATATAGAACCTGTTCTCGATTCACTACCTGCACAATCAGCACTATTCGAGGATCAAATATTGTACTTGAATGCATCTGCAACCGATATAGCAGATGCTGATGAACTCATGTTTTGTTGGGACTTAAAAAGTAGTGAAGATTCAGATAATAATGGAATTGCTACCGATGATTGTGATGTTGATGGCCCTGATTTGATGTGGTCTTGGACCAGATCAGGATTGAAAAATATTACCGTTAATGTATGGGATGATGATAATGCTACGGATTCATTATCTGTTGCTGTTACAATCGTAAATAGGCCACCAACTGCTGTAATCTCAGGGCCTGAAAGTATAGTGATTAACGAAGGTGATAAAGTTACTTTCAGTGGTGCTGAATCTTCCGATACAGATACTGACAAAGCAAATTTAGATTTCATTTGGGATGACCCTAATACTGAAGGAGCTGCTGAAGATGGAGCTGGTGTAAATTACACTATCACTTTTGATACACCAGGAACATACAAAGTCAACCTTACTGTGATTGATGATGATGGCAAGATGAGTTATGCAACAGTTACTGTTGTAGTTGAACCTGAGCCTGTTGATTCATTATTGGGGATGTCTAACACTGTAGTGGCTACATCAATTATAGGAATCGTAATTGTATTATTAGTAATAGTATTACTAATTAGAGTTGGAAAGAATGATGACGATATTATTGAAACCAAATCTATGCCAGATTATGGATGGGATACTCCTGTTGCCCAAACTCCAGAACCGGAACCGGTTGCACCTCAGGCAGTGAATACAGGACCTCCAATTCCATCTACCGGATTACCAGAAGGATGGACAATGGAACAATGGTCATACTATGGTGAACAATATTTGGCATCACTGCCGCCTGCGCCTGAGTATTCTCAGCCTGAACCTGTTTATTCTCAACCAGAGCCGGCCGCTACACAATACTACTCAGAACCGGCTCCTTCACTTCTCAACCAAACGATGGTTCAAGAACCAGCACCAACTCCTGCCTCGCAAGCCCTAGCCGATCTTCTAGACGACTTGGACATATGAGCAGTGAGAAAAATGGGCACTCTTTGGCAATTTTTTGGTTTCCCTGACCCTGAAGCACCAGCAGCAGATACAGCGAGTCGGACTAAGAAGAAATCAAAAAAAATCGAAGAAGCACCTGGTCAGCAATTGACAATTGTTAGTCCAGGTGAAGAAACTCTGAGTCAACCGGTTGAAGAGAAGTTGCCCGAAAATAATCTTGAGGCTGATAAGCCGTTAGAAATACCTCCTCCTGTTAGGAAAATGGTCCCACTACCTGATGGGTGGATTGGACCTGTTACTCCAGATGGTGTTGCGTTTCACGATCTCTCCAATTATTCATCGAAGTCTTCCGGCTTCCCTGATCGGGCATTGCGATATGTAGAACCTGACAAAATGCATAGACTGCCTCTTCGGCAAATTGAAGATAGAATTCGCAGAGGAGATACTGTTATCGTAGACTTAAACGGACTAATCCATATGGAAACTCAAACCAATGCTTGTAGGAGGACTCTGAAGCATATGGGTGATGAAATTGGAATTGCTATCTTTGCACTAGATGATGCTGACAAACTATTACTGGTACCGGGTAAAGATGTTACAATGGATGTATCTAGGAACGATTTAGGACTCGCTCCATTGCTAATATGACTATAGTTACAGGTTCTGTAATTATATGCTAAGACTATCTGATTAAAATAATGGATGAGAAATCTAGCAATTCTCAACATTTTGCCGCAGGGTCATACATTGACCTATTACTTGCGGCAGTAATAATGCAAATTACTTTCATAATCACTGCGATTTGGGTTGTAACCAATTCTAATGATTTGTTTCAAACAAACTCAGAACATGTTCGTCATGTGTTAAAGATTCAACTTAGTCTAGGCTGGATGATGTGCATAATTGCAGGATTAGGATTTAGTTTACTACCATTAATTTACGACGTCAAAAGTTTTGATAAAAGTTTGATGAGATCTTTCATCGGAATGAATATGTCAGGACAATTAACAATTGCTTTAGGAATTATTATTGGAAAAGAGGAGATATTCTATTCACTATCGACAATTGGAATTACATTACTCTGTACAGCATTATTTTTGTTAGGCCCCCCTGCGTTAACAATTTTCAAAAGTAGGAAAATAAATTCTACAGAAATTGGACCTTTTTCATATTCCATTGGAATGATTTTACCTTTCATCGGATTAATCACCTTAGTATCATGGATTGCTAGAGAAAATTCCATGATTTTAGCAATTTCAGAATCTGTAATTTTCGATTTATTGATTCCTTTGGCCGTGACATCAACAATCGTTTCTCACTTTAATCGAAGATTAAACTGGGATTTGATTAAGCCACATAATACTGGTAAAGTGTTTGCAATTTTCATGACATTACTGTTGTTATCAATAGTATCAGTGCCTCTATCTGATAATGGAGACATGTCCATTAGATTGTCAGCGACTCTATCACTATTGCCATATGTTTTCATCTTCATAATGCTTAACCCCAAAAAAATGGTTTCAAAAATTATAGAAAAACAACCTTACAATAAGATGATTGCAGCATCTATATTTTGGTTGCCAATAATTGGAATTGTATCCTATTTGGAGAAGCTAAATTTTGTTAGCACAACAGATGAAATGATGTCTTATTATAGATGGATCTTAATCTTCGGTTTTTCTATGCAGGCATTATGGGGTTTTGCTAGTTATCTTCATGATGATCACAAAAAATTATCGTTGCATAGAAGAAAAACTACTTGGCTGATATTTTTATCCCTGAACATTGGTAGTATAATCACAACATACGCATTAATCAACAGTTGGATTACTGGTGAAGAACTAATATCACACCCTAGAATTGGAATCGCAGTTTATGCAGCATCTTATATTCTGATACTGATACATTGGATAAGAGATGTTTTCTTCAGTTTAGATAATTGGTATGCTACACCTATGTTTTATGATAGATATTTGAAGTATCCAGAAGAAGGCCCTGGTTATAATTTCGAAGACTAATCCAGTAATCGTAAAGCACTAGATGCAATTCCTAGTACTGTTACTTCATCACCATCAATTAATTTGGCATACTGACCCATTTGTCCTGCTAAATCGTATGACCCGGCTTTTCCGATCCATGAACCTGACTTAATCAAATCACCAATTTCATCAATACTCAAGTCATCTAATTCTACCACAGCGAATTCAACGAAGAATGTCCAATCACCACAAATCTGAACACCTGTTGCAGACCATACTTGATGTCTACGTCCAGACAATCTCTTGAGCATTGATAATGCTTCAGATTCATTCTCGGCTTTACCCATTGCAGCATTTGCATCATCAGGGTCGCCGACCATAGTATCAGCAACAATTACAGCTTGAAAACCATGCCCGAAAGATACAGCCTCGGCTTTCCGCCGACAAATTGCCAAAACCTGTGATGAAACTGAACCTGTAGGTGGTGTCTCATCCACATCAGGTAAAGATTCGATGTGCACAGCCCCATAACGGTCACGCAAAATCTGAGCGCGACGCTCTGATGCACTCGCCAACCAGATTCCCATGTCACTCCAATTGGGGGTCACCTTGAAGAGAACATCGCTGTTACACCGTACCGGTGAGACGGCTTGAGTGAGATAGAAAGGATACCGACACACATAGCAGGACTAGATGAAAATATGCAAGGAGGGATACCTCAGGGGCACATTTGTATCGTTGCAGGACAGTCTGGAGCAATGAAATCTTCAGTGACTTTTTCACTATTGTATAACGCTGTACTCTATGGTGAAACCAGTGGTATTTACGTCACTCTCGAACAAGGTAAAGATTCACTCAGATCACATATGTCAAACATGGGAATGAATGTGGATGACCCTCGTGTAAGAAACAGAATTGCAATTATTGACTTGTCAGATCTAAGAGTTCAACTTGACGAACAGGGAATGAGTAACAGAATTGATTGGATGGGTCAACTGATCAAACAATTGACATCATACCGGCAATCGATCGGATTCGAATTGCTGGTTTTCGATTCACTTGGGGCTTTCTTTACACTGACAAAGATGGAAAACCCTCGTGACGAAATTTTCCGATTATTCGAAGCATGTAGACGCTTGGAACTAACTTCATTCTTCATCTGTGAGATGACAGGAGAAGATCACAAACAATTCGGAGAATATGGAGTTGAAGACTACTTGTCCGATGGTGTCATGCACTTAACGATGGACAGAGTAGGAGACGATATTACTCGTAAAATTGGTGTAATCAAAATGCGTCATACTCACCATAGACTGGGATATTCTCCAATTCTGTGGAATTCTAATGATCAAAGATTCACAATTCAATGATTATTCTACAGTCACTGATTTAGCCAAATTACGAGGCCTATCAACATCACAGCCTAAAGCAAGGGCTGTTTTGTAAGCAATCAATTGTGTAGGAATTACCGACAGTAACGGCGACAACAAAGAATCACATGCCGGTATCGCGATTGAGACATCTGCTTCATCAGAAATGGAATCTCCTTCCTCATGAATAAGAATTATATTCGCACCTCTAGCTTTACATTCATGCATCGAAGCAATTGTTTTCTCACGATGTTTATCATTAGGTGCGATTACAATTACAGGGCTACCCTCCTCAAGAAGTGCGATTGGACCATGCTTCATTTCACCTGCAGGATATGCTAGGCATGGGATATATGCCAATTCTAACATTTTCAATGCCCCTTCACTTGCTACAGGAGCAGATAGGCCTCGCCCTAAGTAAAGTATACTCTTTGCATCCTTGACTAGTCCAACGGCTTCATCGATAGGCCCTTGATTAGAAAGATAAGTCTCCATTAGCTGAGGAATCCTTTCGAAATTTTCAATGATATTGCGACCTCTTTCTCGTGAAAAAGAGCGAGTTCTTCCGATTCTTATTGCGAATAATAATAATGATGCAACCATATTTGTAAATGCCTTTGTAGACGCTACAGCTTGTTCTGGTCCACTGTGAATGTATACTCCTTGACCACATAATCTAGCGATCGTTGAACCAACCACATTTATGATCCCATGTACATCACCGCCCTTGAGCTGGATTTCCTTGACTGCAGAAATAGTATCCGCTGTTTCACCTGATTGAGAAACCGCAAAATGAATAGCATTCGGATTAATTACTGGATCATTATATCTAAATTCGCTCGACACATGAGCTACAGCCGGAATCCTTGCTAAACTCTCGATTGCTAATTGTCCGATTCGACAAGCGTTCAAAGCAGTTCCACAACCAATTAATCGAACATGAGGAGAATTGCGTAGGCGAACTGGTTCGAGTTTCAATCCACCTAATTTTGCGCTTCCATTTGATTTATCTAATCTCCCACTGATACATCTTCGCAAAGCTTCGGGTTGTTCATGGATTTCTTTTAACATGAAATTAGGATAACCTGCCATGTCTGCTTCACCCCATTCATCTTCCAAGATTGTCATACTGGTTTTTGATGATCCTCCTTCGAGTCTTGAAATATCGACTCCATCTGTTGTAACAACGGCCATATCTCCATCTTCCAAGAAAAAGATGTTTTGAGTATGTTGTGACAGAGCATGTGGATCAGAAGAGACAAATGATTCGCCAACGCCTTGACCAATAATCAATGGTGAGCCATTTCGGGCACAGATGATTTGGTCATGTTCCTTGAAGATAACACATAACCCCCATGTCCCAGTAACTCTCATCAGAGTTTGTCTAACCGCTTCTAATGGCTCCTGGCCTGAATTCAAGCCAATTGTAATCATATGAACTAAAACTTCAGAATCTGTTTCGGAAGTTAATTCAACTCCTTTAGACTCTAATCTACTTCTCAAACTTCTGGCATTGTCAATAATTCCATTATGAACCAATGCTATACTTTCATCCATGTTCATATGAGGATGTGCATTAGAATCTGTGACAGAACCATGAGTTGCCCAACGGGTGTGAGCAATACCCATTTTCCCCTCAATGTGATTAGGTAAAATCTTAGTTAACTCAGAAACCTTTCCTACTTTCTTGAACATCTGTAATGAACCATTACGAACAACTAGACCTGTTGAATCATATCCTCGATACTCTAACCTGCGTAAACCTTCGATTAATAGTGGTGCAGCAGACCTATTACCAACAAAACCGAAAATTCCACACATGATTACCACTCACATGTCGATATTTTCAGAACAAATCGGACAAGGCATTTTTCTCAACGTCATATCCTTGACCGTTATTCCTGCGCCACAAGAAGGACAAGTTACCTTTCTTTCAGGAGCAGGTATGGCAGGCAAAGGCAATGGAGGCAATTTACCCGGAGGAGCCGGGATAGGTAATTCTCCAGGAACAGGAGGCATTGGCAGTTCACCAGGTGCCGGTGGTATTGGAAGAGGCGGTAGTCCTTCCAATTTAGCAAGCTCTGCAATTGGGATGGTTCCCGGTGCAGGTATAGGAGGCAGATTTTTCGCAATTTCTTCGAAAATTTCCTTAGCTTCTCTGTCCTCTTTTCTTTTCATTCTTCGTTCTAATCTCTTAGATGCCGTTCCTGCCTCTACCTTCGCCTCCAATTCAGCAGATAGATCTCGACCATCAATTTCTTCATCTTCAATTACGACTTTAGGTGTATTTAGTTCGACGACCAAATCCTCAGAACCATCTGCATCTATGGCAATCAATGCTGATTCACCATCTTCTTCGGTTTCAATTAGCAATTCTAAATCACTACTTTCTGCTGAAACTTCAATCTCTTCTTCCTGACGATGTGATCTCTTCAGAACTAAGATTACCGATGCAAATAATAGAATTAGGAAACCTCCAATCAGGCCAAGTGCCTGAATCTTTTCTTCTTGAGTATCTCCTGGAAGTGGACCCAATAACAAATCTAGAAGTCCGTCTTCATCATCAACGTCTTCTGAAACAGTTGATGCTAATGTCCTACCAATAATTTGGCCAGATGGTGTATTCATTATCACTACGATATCTTCACCTAAATATCCTGCACCAACAATGTAACCTGCTGACAACAAATTAGACATTCCAATTTCTGTATAACCTAGTGAATAGATTCCATATCTTGTTACCGGACCAGAAACTCCAATCTCGTCATATAATATCTTGATATCTTCATCAGATGTTCTGATCATTATGACTTTAGTTGCACCCGGCGCAGAAATATATTGAGGTTCATCGACTGACCAGACTGTATCTTGAACTACACTGACAATTTCTGCCGAACTGCCACTTCCTTCAATCCAAGCAGTAACCAATATATCTTCATCTCCATCTTCTACAATCATTAATTCTGGTTTGCTAGCATAATCACCTGCTGCTGATTGGAAGTTGAAAGGTGTTTGGCCTATTGTTCCACGCGCATAAAATAGACCTACTCTTTCGATTCCTGTTTCGTCATCTCTCATGGCTTGATACAGCACATGTATATCTTCTTGCCCAATTCCAACAGCGATCGAATCGCCATACTGAGGCTTAATGTCGATGTCTAATAGCACATTCATTTTTGTGTTCCATCCACTATTTGAATCAGCATCATTATTGTAAATCATGAAGATATTTGTGATGTCATTCCAAGACCCCCCTGTAGAGATATCTCGATGATATCCGGCAAGTACGACCTGATCATCTTTTACTGCAAGATCTAGACCCCAATAACTACCCTCGGATTGTTTCAATGGGGTCAAGTGAGATGATGGTGTCGATAAATCACCCGATATTCCAATACTTGCCATGCTGAGATCAGTCATTGTATACCCTTGTTGATCTTCAAATCTCTTGCTCCATGCAAGATGAACTCGATTGTCATCTCTTACTTCAAATGCGAACTCTCCCGCCCAATTATCTTCAATCAATGTGTCACCAGCCATCTTGAACTTATTTGACAAGGTTTTGGCATGTAATTCTCCATCCCTAGTAGTGAACAACAGTCCACCACCAGCACCTGAATCTCCATCGTTTTCCATTCCAATATATCCCAGTAAGATTTCACCATCTTCAAACGTATTTAGAATAGTTTTTCCTGAACGTTGATAGTTATCAATTACTATACTGAACCTTAACTCTGAGTATTGTATATCTACACCATTGCCTACCATTCTAACCTTGTGTTTAACAAATCCAACTGAATCATGAGAATTAGTAAATTGGACCTTTGTAAATCCAGAAGAAGTTGTTGATCCTGGAATTACATTGACTGTTTCACTACCAACTGGGGTCCATGAATCCTGGCCCTCTGGCTGAGTATACAGAGTCAATGTGATACTGGTTGCATCTGTTTGACCAAGGTTATCAACTCGAATATCTATTGTATACGGGTTTGGGTTTTCAGAATCAGTACTAGGAAGAGGAATCTTGGGTTCAGTATTAACTGCGCTAGATAAGAATCGAAGTGTTGGCTCAACCGGCCGCTCCTCTATCTCAAACGAAAAGGAGTATTGATTATCACTTTGGTCATCATTGAGCAAGCCGTTGGGATCTATCTGAATGGTCACATCATGTGTACCTGCAACTGTGGCAGACCACCATAAAATGACTGAAACTGTTTCTCCTTGATCTAGCCTTGGCAACTTACCTTCACTGGGATAAGTGCTTGATTCAGAACCGGGTGCATCTAATTTTAAATGGACATCAGATGCATCTTCATCCCCGGTATTTACAACATTAAAGTGGATTTCAAGAATGGTTCCTGCAATAGCACTACTAGCGGGGAGGTCTTGATCGAAAATCTGAACAGTACCTTGGAAACTTAATTGTGGAGCTGCTGGTTGATTATCAACGGTGAATGTCCTTCTCACAATATCCGATTCAACTCCACTTACATTCACTAACTTGATTGAAATTTTATGTGATCCATCGTTTACTTCATTTGAATTCCATGTAAATGACCAATCTTGTGATTTGTTATCATCTTCATCGAACGAATGTACATTTTCCCAATCACCAGAATTTACTCTATACATCAGGTGGCTTGGTTCAACTCCTTGAGCAGTGCCGCTAAAAGTAACTGTTCCAACCAATGTTGACCCAGAAGATGGTGAGCCAAATGATGCTGCGAAACGTCCGATATATCCCCAACGCACATCTGTAGAAACCAAGTCTCCATCTCCTATAGCCTGAGCCTCGATTACAATAATTGTTTCATCTTCAGAAAACCATTCCTCAGGAATTAATTGATTCAAACTCCAATTATTGCCCTCAATATTTGCCTCAGTCCAATCCATCAATACTTGTTCATCTGAATCTTCGTAATATTGAGTAATTCGCAAATTGACACTATTCCAAGGACCAGTGTCTGCAATCAATTCCCCTTGAATTTGTACAATGTCGCCTACAATCAGCCAAGATTTATTCACAGGAGAATCAATTGTAACTCCGAGTGAGGTATCATTATCTGGAGGTAGAATAACTCCACCGCCGCCGCCTGAAAGAGGAGTACATGATCGCTTTAGAGCCATGTCTACAGCACAGGACGCATCTAGAAGGCCAAAGCCCCATTTATCATTCCATCTGTCTGAAATTCCTGGTTCTGTAGGATTACCTCTCTCTTCGCTAGAATTTCTTAGAATATCTTTAATCTCAACTGGAGTTAAGCTAGAATCAGCTTGTAGCATTAATGCAACGACTCCGGAAACTAATGGTGTAGCCATGGAGGTTCCATCTTTCGACTCATAAGAACTGTCGGCTTCAGGCCTCGGAGTTCCTGGGAATGAGGTCCCAGTTGCGGCAGAAGCAGAATATATCCCGCTACCATAAGCTGTTAAATCCGGTTTCAATTCATCCCAATCATCATCATCATTATCATTATCACGAGGTCCCCAATTGGAATATGATGCCATGAAATCATCGGTTCTGTTGATAGTATCTGCATTATCTACAGAGCCGATTGTAATTGCACCATCTGCGCTACCCGGAGATGCTATTCTTTGCTTACCGTCGTTTCCTGCTGCCACGATACATGCGATTCCATGATCATAGGTTGCGTTGTTGACAAGACGTGATTCTGCTCCAGTTCCATTATCGCCAGTATCATCAGGGTTGAGAGGAGTTCCAATTGAGCCAAACGACATTTGTCCAATGTGAATTCCTTTTGCCCCATTACCCCAATCGGTATCTTTGTTGTTAATCATCCATTGAATTCCATTCAACGAATTCTGAGAATTGGTACCTCCACTATCGGTTAATACTTTGACATCGACTAAAAATGCCCCCGGCGCTCCACCAATGTGAACTCGAGATGAATCTCCGGTACCCAATGCGATTCCGGCAACGTGTGTTCCGTGACCTTGTCCGTCATCTGGGTCTTGAGTTCCATCTGGATTAGATGCTTGAGATGTTGCATCATATCCACCTACCCATTTCTGGTCATCATAAGAATTAGGATTTAGATCAGGAGCATCATCAACATCATCAAAATCATTCAGTGAACGATGCTCATTGTCAACACCGCTATCCAAGACCGCGATAACGATATCTTCGCCGGTATATCCACGATCATACACTGTTCCAGAATAAACATCTGATGGTTGAATTCTAGTTGCAGGATTCGCATTTTCAAGGTGAATATCCATCAGATTTTGCATTTCGATAACGACGACTGATTCCAATGCTAAAATCTCTACCAGTGAACTTACTGGGACATGATCTACCACAATTGAATCTATTGAATCCATTACTTGGAACCAAGAGCCCTCGGCTTCCCAACCATGACTGCGTAGTACGGCAACTAAATCATCGATTTCTTCCTGTTGAGGATGCCATGCAAAGTCAACAACTATTGCAACCGTCTTCATTCCATCAGGGCCGATTATTGCAGTTGATGACACAGATTCTTGTCCAGCAATCACTTTTTCTAAGCGATCATCCATTCCATCAAAATTAGAATCTGGGCCGTAACTAAACCACCAGCCATAATCTTCAGAAGCATATCTATCACCCCTGAATGGCATTCTGTCATCGATTTCTTCAACTATCTGCTCCATGTCATCTTCATCAGAAACCGGTGATGCTGAAGCCATTGCAGACATATCTGCGATGAGGAAAATAATTGCCAAAAGTAGCGCTTTAATGTCCCTCATCGAATCCATCTCGCCCTACGGGCGGTTTGCATAACACATGAACCTTGGGTGTTGTCGAGTCCCTTCGGGACTCAAGGCCATAGTACATGGAATTTATTCGAATCACATCTTATTCGCATTTTATTGAGGTGGAGATTACTACCACAAACTGGACAAGAAGCACGTTCTGCAATTTCTTCCAACCAGGCTTGACGTGTTTCTTTTTCATCGCCCTCTTCACGGAGACGTTTTACTAATTCATCGACTCCTTCGAACGGGTTTTCTTGAGTGATTTCTGTCAATTCAACTTCACCTTCCCATTCGATTCCCTTCTTCAAAAGTGGAAGAGCCGCATAAGCGAGAATAAATCCGCCAAAATGAGCGATATGTGCTACATGGCTGACCTGCGACAATCCATATACTTGCCAAGCCTTGAAAATTTCAAATCCAAAGTAGAATAATGCGATTAATTGAACAGGCCATTTTCTAATTAAAATCAACGGGAAATATACCTCGTCTTCCGGCCAACCGCAAAGGTAAGCCCCAAGTATGCCAAATGCTGCACCAGAAGCTCCTAATGCGGGAGTATACGATCCATTATTGGCTATTGTCCAAGCAATCGATCCGCCAAGTAAACCGATCATGTAAGATGTCAACCATCTGCCTCTTCCCAATCTATCCTCTAATGGAATTCCAACAAGTGCTATGATTATGATATTTCCAAGTACATGGAGAGGATCCCGTGGTGAGTGAATAAATCCACTTGTAATCAAGGTGTGGATTTGACCACCTTCGACTTCTGAAGGCCTCATCCATAACATATCGTACATATCTCGAAGATCGTGATCATTGAGAGTCCATCCCCAAATTAATTGCACAATATATCCGAAGAGAAGAGATAAAGTCATGGCCATAGCAATCGATGCTTTATGATACCAAGACCAGGCTAAAGGACCGATAATCGCGACGAACCATAGGCCGAATAATACCTCCTCCATGTTAGGGCGGAGGAGGCGGCGGCTTGAAGCCCATGCGGTCGCTCGGAACTTCTAATGGGAGTCATCGAACTATCGAAATTGACTGTCCGCCGAGGTCGCTCTCAGGTGCTCGACAGTTGGTCTTTTTCGATAGACAGCGGAGAAGTTGTCTGCCTTTCTGGCGACAATGGATGTGGGAAATCCACGGTTATTGAAACCGCTGCTGGGCTAATTCCTATGGAAAAAGGCTCGAGTATGATTTCTGGACAATTAATTCGCGACTCTGAGGGAAGAAGAGGGCGTGCTAAATTCGGTCTTTGCTTGCAAGATGATTGTGTTATGGGCGATGAATTAGTTCAAGAAAGATTACTAGATGCGGCAGGTTGTAATTTCGATGTTTCTGCTCTTCTCAAAAACTGGGGTTTAGATCACAGAATTCATGATAAAATTGCGATGCTTTCGGGAGGACAACGTAGGAAAATCGCAATATTAAGCGGATTGGTTCCTGCAATGATTTCCACAGAGCCTGTTGCTGTTTTACTAGATGAGCCAGATAGTGGATTAGACGATGACTCTGTCGAAAAATTAGTTCAAGTCATCAGAGATCTTGCTGCAGGAGGTCATGCAATTCTAGTTGCTAGCCACAATTCAAAGGTTATTTCTTCAGCTGACAGGATAGTAGAATTCCCATTCTCCGAAAGAAAAGGTGAACCAACAACTGGTACTTTCAAACCAATCGAAAAAGGAGCTGAACGCAATTCATTAATTGGTCACCGAATGAATTTACGAACTCTTTCTGGTATAGCAAATAATGCAATTGCTGGGCTACTAACATTGGGAGCGATGTTAGCATTACTCAATCCTGAACAGTTAGAAAACCGATTGTTGACCGCATTTATTCTCGCACCAGCATTAACTGCTGGACTATGTGGCAATCCAATACATCGTTTAACTTTAGAAAATCGTGCCCATTCATGGTGGAATACAAAATCTATGATCCCACCAAATTCAATTTTCCATTCTTTCATAATTTATTCCGGAATAACTGCGCTGGCATCGATTATCACCGGAGAATTATACCTAGAATTGATTATTGTAGGTGCCGTTTTAGGAACAATTACTGAAGCAATCGTTGGCTTGCTAAGTCATGCAACTTTACGTCTATCAAGGCCAAATGCAGTCATGATTAGACTACTTACTCCGATTTTATTACTCCCTTGGGCACTAGTTGTTGATACTCTATCAACATGAACATTCAAGAAAGGGTCCCTACGGGCTATACACATGAACATCAGGGGTGAAGCCGTAACTATGTTCGGCCTCGCTGGCCTAGGCCTGACATTCTGGCTAGGGATGGAATGGGCACCTTCTGTTTCAATAAATGCATTCAAAGCTCCTGATGCACAACGAATATTCTACTGGCATGTACCAAGTGCATGGGCGGCCATGTTAGCCTTCGGCCTACTATTCATTGGCTCAACATACTGGTTTTTCAAGCGTAGCGAATGGGCTTGGCGATTACATGTAGCAAGTAGCGAAGCCGGATTAGCAACTGGCCTAATGTGTGTTTGGTCAGGATGTATCTGGGGTGCTGCAGAGTGGGGCGTCCCTTGGGATTGGACAGATATTAGGCTAAACACATTCGCAATGTTGACTTTACTTTCCCTTTACTTAGTACTAGGAAGAAAGTCTCAACCTGATGGCATTGAAGCAAGAGATACCTTCTCTGCTTTTGGAATGTATGGATTTGTTCTCGTGCCAATAACTTACGTTGCTACAAGACTTTGGCAGATCAGACACCCTGGCCCAGTAATTGCAACTTCAGAAGGTTCGCTAAACTCAGATATGAGTATAGTTCTGCTAATTGGTGCGATATCTTTCACCGTTCTTATCATTGGTCACGTAATGGCAGGTATGAGGCTGACTAATTTGGAACTTCGCCTCGAAGATTTGCAAAGACAATATGAGGAGAGATCAAAATGAGTGGTCAAACATATCTTGTTGCTGCCTATCTAGGCATGATTGCTGCCTTAGGAATTTGGACTTGGACGGTATTTGCAAGGTCAAGAACCTTAGAATCGAAGATTAAATCATTGGAGAATGCTTTATCTAATGATGAATCCGAATGATTCATTGAAGGTGATTTTGTGGACCTAGGGGGTGAATTCTGTCTTATTTGTGGCGCTGAACCACCGTTATTCAGCGACCGCATGTGCGAAAAATGCACACGAGACAGAGTAACTTTGGTCAAGGTTCCAAAGAATGTGCCATGGACGAGATGTGCTCGTTGTGGAATTGTAGATTTCCAAGGAAAATGGAGCAATGTCGATCCAGAAGACTTGTGGTATGAATTAGTTCAACGTAATGTTGAATTTCATACAGAGATTGAAGATTTAGAATTAGGTTTGATCGCACAAGAAGTAGACGGGAGACACACCCTAATTCACATGGATATCGAGGGGGTAATCGATGGATTACCTTATGCAGAAAAACATACGATGAGAGCACGAATGTCAAATGGTGTTTGCTTGACTTGCACCAGAAGGGCAGGGAATTATTTTGAAGCAACTGTTCAACTTCGATCTAGTGCTCGAAGACTTTCTGAAGAAGAATTTCAGATTCTTAGACAAACCTTGGACAAGGTTTTGGCAGATATGCCAGAAGACCCGATGTTTTTCATCACCAATGAAGGACCTGTCACTGGAGGTTATGATGTGGTGCTTGGTTCTAAAGCTCTGGCAAGAGCATGGGGCAGACATCTAATTTCACAACACGGCGGACAAGTTACCGCAACTACATCTGTGGTTGGTCGCAAAGATGGTGCAGATTTGACAAGATTAACTCTTCTTTACAGAAAACCAGGATATGCTCTTGGCGATGTAATTAGATGGAGAGGTGATTTGTGGAGGCCATCAAGTTGGACTGGAGAAGGTGCAATACTTGAGAAAGTAGAGCGCCAGGAACGTACTGGAGCATCTTGGAGAGATTTGGAGAATGCAACTGTTGTAGCAAGGATTCAAGACTTCACATATGTCGATTCGATAAGTGAGGATTCTTCTGTTGCTGAATTCTTAGACCCAAATACCTGGAAAATGACGGCTGTTAGGTTACCATTCGAACATGAGGCTGGAAGAAATCTATTATTGGCAAGAATTGATGGTGAATGGATTTGTCTGCCAAGATTAGGGGCGGATGGTGAATAAGATGGAAGAGGGCATGATTCGACTTGCTAACGCTCTTGATGAACAGGATATGATTGGATTTACTCGTTCATTTGTTAATGACATCCGAATAGGTCGAGAATCGGTCAATCGTGAATTGCTTCCATGGATTACTGAAATAGAAAAAAGCTGGACTGGCGTTTTATTCTTAGGAATGGGAGGTTCTGCTGCAGGTGGAGACTTTGTCTCAGCACTATGTGACCAAGAAGGAACAATTCCAATAAGATGTAACAGAGGTTATGATTTACCAAATTGGTGGACTCCAGACTGGTTAATCGTAGCAACATCATATTCTGGAAATACTGAAGAAACTCTATCTGCATGTGAACAAGCAATGAATCAAGAGGCAACAATTGTAGTTATTTCTAGTGGAGGAATACTTTCTGGAATGTGTGAACTTTCCGATACAATGTATCTAATTTCATGCCCAGGAGGTCAACCTCCAAGATCCGCTTTTGGACACATATTCTCGCGTCAGTTATCACTAATGGTGGAGATTGGAATTTTGCAATGTGAGATAACCGATAGTGCATTGGAAAGATTACAAGAGGCCGTTGAAGACAGTGATATAATCAGTCACCCTGAAGGAGACGTAGCCAGTTTGGCACTCAATATGATGGAATATACAATCGCAATTCTTGGCCCTGAAGAGTTATCGCCAGCAATAAATCGATTCAAGAACCAATTAAACGAGAATGCTGCTAGATTCGCACGTACTGGACTTTTACCTGAGATGAATCATAATGAGTCGGTTGCATGGGGAGGCATTGGGGATGACCAAGATCCTGAATCACCGCATCAAGCTTTGATATTATTCTCGTGGGATGGAATGCATCCGAGAGTTTCTCAAAGAATGGATTGGTTCGTATCTAATTGCCCCACAGAACATACTTGGAGTATTCATGGAGATGGAGAATCATTACTGGAATGCTTGATGCATCTTTGTATTATGACAGATTGGTTATCCATAGCATTGGCTCTATTACATGGTAAAGACCCTTCAGCGATAGAACCAATAATTTCTTTGAAAGAATTTTTGTCACAAATTGATCAATAAATTGGTCCGAGAACAATTCTTGGATCGGGATATTTTTCTAAAGCCCATTCTCTATCTTCTTGAGCGACAACTCCAGGCATGTCGTTTTCACTAGGCTCATCCCAAGATAATTGAAAATGTAAATGAGGCTCCCAGCCCCCATTTACACTCTCGTCGCCAACGGTTGCTATTATTCGCCCTTCTTCAACTTCCATTCCTACTTCGACCATGTCTAATGATTCTACAGAAAGATGACCGTACAATGCCCAAATTGGACGATTATCAATTTCGTGTTTTACAATGATTGTTGGTCCATAAGAACCTGATTCATCATTTATACCTAGAGAATGAACAATACCTTTTGAAAATGCATGAACAGGCTCACCTACTGGCGCTCCGATGTCAATTCCAATGTGAAGATCACGATTACCGTCAAATAATTCTTGAGTGTACATCCCTGGACGAACTTCGTCATAGCGACCTATTTGATACGGGAATGGACATTCAAAATCGGGATCGACTCCTTTGGTGAAATCAAATACCCAATAGTCTTCAGGAAGTATGATGACTTCTGCCATACCCATACCGAAATGGCTCTAATTGATGATTCTTCGCAAATAGGTTTGAAGACATGAAGCACAAGCCAAGCCTATGTCTCTCGGGTTAGGAGTCGCAATCTTACCCGGAATCGCAATTGCCCGGCGGATTGACAAAGAAGGAGATTGGAAACGCCAATTACTGCTAACTCCTGCTCTTGGAATGCTAACTTGCCTAGGTTTAGCAGGACTATGTTTCATACTAGGATGGACTTTAGATTCATTAACAGCATTATTTATTCTAGCAAATATTATCGCTGTCATTTCAATAAGAGTTGAATTAGATCAGATTCCAACCGATAGAAAAATTGAGCGTAGTCCTTGGTTCTGGATTTTTACTGCGATTGCATGCTTCATAGCGATAACTCCGTTGACATACATGAGGCCCATGGGCGTTGATTGGGTAGGATTTGCATCTCTAGCAGATGCAATATCCAGGAATGGCGATTTCTCACTCTCACAACCATCAGAGGGGTTTTGGATATATCCACCTGCATTCCCAATGCTAGCAGCATGGATAGGAGGTTCCCCTGCCACTGCAGTTTTCATTCTAGGGACAATATGTTTCACATCATTGCTAATGGGTATAGCTGCAATCGGTGAAAAATTGAATTGCGGACATTGGACAATAATGGCAATGTTGCTGGCACCAGCACTTTTTGCAAAAAATCTAGATTCAGGTTATCCAACTGTTGCTAGCCAATTGGGATTGATAGTAATTCTCACGATGTTTGGAGATAAGATAAGATGGGGTACTGCGGCAATCACTGGCCTAGTAGTCGCAATGATACATCCAACTGGATTAATCTACATGTCCACCTTAATTGCAGCACACATAATAATTGCAGAGGGGCAAAAAATTACCGTGACAGAAAAAGTACAATCAAGTATTCTTATGGCTTCCATACTCTTCGCTGTAATAGTTATCTCACCAGCATTTGATGGTAAATCTGTATTTGCAGAATATGGATGGCAAGGCGGTGTTCCGATGGCGATGTATGCAGGATTACTATTGCCACTTGGACTATGGGCAGGATGGACATTACGAGGTGATAAAAATGCTAGAATACTCATGGCATGGTTTGCTTTAAATTGGATATTATCTTCAATTCACTTACTAGATGGCGTGGAAGGTTTTGCATTTCTTTCAATGCTTTCATATGCACTATATTCTATGAGTATGCATGCATTCCACATACCACTTGCTACTTTGGTAGGAATGCGTCTCTCAAAGATGGAAGGAGGTATTTCATCAGATGGAGGCAGAGCAGTGATGATTGTGACATTATTATTGTGTGGAATCGCACACAGCGCACTTTCAGAATTATCAGAACATGATGAGCTGCATGTAATTTCAAGTGGCGAAGCAAATCTTTTCAACATGCTAGATGAATTACCTGAAAACTCGATTGTTTACACCGAAAATGAACATTGGGGACATATTTATTCTATTCCAGAACACATTGGAGTAACTTCTGTTCCAACACTAGGAATTCTAAATCAAGAACATTCAATACAAAATGCGGCTACAACTGCGATAATCTATGACGACATATCCCGATTACAAGAATTGGGAATCACTCATGCCTTAGCATCTCCAAAAGGAATTATGATGCAGTATATACAAGCTTCAACGCATTGGGAAAAGTTGTGGTCAAGCGGTGCGTCTGTAGTTTACATTCTTGAAGATGATAACATCGTATCCCAATACCACAAAGTCGAAGGGGAGAATATGCGACCTGATCCCTGGTCATCACTCAGAGAACTTGATCCATTCAATCTAGGTGATGAACGATTATATCTTACTGAAGGTACTCACCATTTCAATGTAAACGATACAACTTCTTACCAAGTTTGTGTCATGGTAGAATTTGTTGGTGATGTTTCAGCAATAGTAAATGGTAACGAATATCAGGGTTCGGGATGGTATAATTCCTGTAAATCTGCAGGTGATGGAGGTTTCGATATAGCAATTCAAAGTGAGGCTGAATATTGGATTAATCCATTAGGTGCATCTGGTAGAGGGGACCAGATGATAGATGAGACTGGAATTCGAATTCACTGGGTAGAAACAACTCATTTAGCGTGAATTTAAGCGAAAGGCTTGATTGTTGAACCACCACCCAAAGCATGTGAGAAACCTATTCATCATGTTACCTACTCTTGATGAAGAGAGGGCTTTGCCAGAAGTCTATTCAAGAATCCCTTTCTCTAAATTAGAAAAGTTAGGATTCAATTCCAGAGTTGTTGTCGTAGATGGAGGATCAACAGATAACACCCTCAAGATTGCAGAAGAGCTCGGTTGTCAAATCATAAATCAATGGGGCGAAGGAAAAGGTGCTGGAATCCGTCAGGCTTTCAAAGAATTCAAGAAATTGGATGATGATATATTGGTTATGTTAGATTCAGATGGCACCTATTCTCCAGAAGAAATTCCTCGAATGATATCATCTATCCCAAAGGGCGGTATCTCGATAGGAGATCGATTACATGGTAATCTAGGTAAAAATGCTATGACTCGTACTAATTGGGTTGGAAATCATCTCCTTACATGGCTTGCTGTAGCATTGCATGGCGAACCTGTCAATGACCTATGTTCTGGTTTCTGGGCATTCTCAAAAGATGCTGTTTCTAGCCTAAAATTAAACAGTATGCGCTTTGAAATCGAAGCAGAAATGTATACTTCATGTGCTTATCAGAATATTACTATGAAACATGTACCAATCAGTTATTCGAAACGTGTAGGTGAGGCTAAACTTGGAAGTATCAAAGATGGGACCTCAATTGCAAGGAAACTCATCATAAGGAGAATCTTCCCCACGCCACATGAGGAATGAAGATGAGTCGCTATAGTGTTGCGATACTTGGAGCTAGCGGCCTAGTTGGTCAGCGCCTCCAAGAATTGCTGCACAATCACCCATTTTTCGAAGTTGTAGCAATTGCTGGATCTCCTCGAAATGTAGGATTAATGTTCGATGAAATCGAATGGCGTTTGGAATCAAAACGCCCTAATTATGACATTTTGATTTGCTCGATGAGTGATATACCGGATGTAGATATCGCATTCTCTGCATTACCCAGTAATGTCGCAGAAATAGTTGAACCATCTTTGGTAGCAAGAGGAATTCATGTATTCTCGAATGCCAGTGCTTTCAGAAGAATTGCAGGAATTCCCTTGGTAATTCCTGAAGTAAACCCGGATGCAATGTCTACCTATGAAGGGCATGCATGTGCAACTAATTGTACTGTAGTCCCCGTAGTAACTCCAATTATTGGATTGAAAAAACTAGGCATAAAATCTGTCACTATCCATACTCGACAAGCATTATCTGGAGGCGGATGGAAATTACTATTCGATGAAGATGCAAATTCAGGAAATGTAAATCCATTTATTCCGGGAGAAGAGGAAAAATTGATCGCTGAATTGAAACTATTACTTGATTTGGAGATACCTGTTCTAGCATCCTGCAATAGAGTTCCAGAAAAAGATGGTCATTTCGTCTCCTGCGGCGTCGAAGTTAGTAGAGACACAACGGTTGAAGAAGTTAGAGAATTGATGAACTTACCAGCATTAGATTTGCCATCATCTCCCCCAGAAGTGAATATGATAATCGATGATTCTCCTAATCGTGACGAACACCTGTGGAATGGCGACGGAATGGCAACAACTGTAGGTAATATCAGAGTTCAAGAAAATATAATCCGTTTCGATGCTTTATCTCATAATACGATTAGAGGAGCAGCCGGTGGAGTGATATTATTGGCAGAATTTGCTGTACAAGAATCCTACATCACCAAATAGTCAACCTCTCTTCGCTTGCTTGGTGGTTGCATGGGTGTCACGGCAATGATTCCGAATATGACTTTCCAACAGTTGAAAGATGAAGCTAATTCTAGATGGGGAGAAATTTGGGATTCAAATTCATCTCGTCTTGAAATAATGCTGTTGTGTCCACGTAAAGAACGTAAATTATTGGAGTTACACGGTGACATGATTGATCATGGACAACCCGTGATGGGAATTTTCCACCGCCCAAGGGCTGAAGCGGAATTGTTGACCGAACAAGGATTTGATCCACGCGCAGCATCATTTCAATTCTTGAATATTTCAAATGCAGACATGGGGCCTTGGATGCAACAACTGGTTACCCAAGAAGGGTGGCTAAGAAGTACTGTTGAGTTGGCACCGGTGCCATTCGCTTTAGACATCCCCAATCAAAGGCCGTTCGAAAAGAGAACAATACTTTGTTTCCGTCATCCAAGTCTTCCTCCTTTAGCAAATTACTTCTTACCATACCCCATTCATGCATTGGTTGGTAAGGCATTTGTTTCATTACCAAGAAGACAGGCTGCAGAATTAGCACGTCAGCAAGCAGAAATTCTAGGAGTTGGTTTAGCAAAGCCAGAACCGGAAATCGTTGAAGTTCCAGTAGTGGAGCCTGTGGTTGAAGTTGAGTCAGTTGCAATCGCTGTCGAAGATTCATTCGTTGCAGAAATGATTCCTGAAGAAGTCAAAAATGTCGCCCTTCCTCAACAAGAAGATAATGAAATTACACCTGCACCTTCCCCTCAGGAAACACCAAATGTTGTTGAAGAAAGTATACCGCTACCAACAGGAGATCCTGAAGTTGACAATACATCACCGATTGAAAGAGAGTTCCGTTCGATAATTCAGGAACTTTTGGATGCCGGAGTGGACCCATCCGATATGATGACTGACCCGCGCCTAGAAGAGATTACTGAACGCGCTATGGCTCAGAATTTCGAAACATGGCCAGTATTCATGCAGATGGTTAGTTGAATGCGAGGGTTCAAAGACGAGTTAGGAGTGGGAGATTTATGGCATTCTGTATCAGTTGTGGACAAATGCAAGCAGATGGCACTAGATTCTGTCGTTTTTGTGGAGGGCAGCAACCAGGTGAACAGTTGATTGCTCGCTTACGAATGGAAGCTGAAGCAATTCGTTTCAGAATGCAACAAATGCAGACTCAACAAATGCAACAGGCGAATTATGGCCAACAACAGAACCAAGGTCGAAGTTGGTGATTAAAATTGAAACTTCGCCACTTGGCGATCGCTCTATCCAAACTTCCTGCCCATCCTTGCAATAGTGTGGAGCTTGAGCAATATCAAACCGAAGGTAATCTAGCAGCATTATGGTTGTCTCAAATAGATGGCTTTGATGGACTGGATGGAAAAACCGTACTTGATCTCGGCGCAGGGAATGGAATTTTAGGTCATGGTGCGCAATTATTAGGAGCAGATGTTACATTCGTAGAGTGCGATATTGATGCAGCAGAGTTATGTCAGAAATTAGGTAAAACAATCATTGGCCGAGTTGGAGAAATCGATTTGCCCAAGGTAGACATTGTAATTTGTAATCCACCATGGGGAGTGCAAACTCATGGAGCAGATAGAGTATTTATCGAAGCCGCTCAACAATGTGCACCAGTAGTGCACATGATGCACAGTGCTGCAGCAACTCATCTTCCGGAAGGTGAAATTATTATCGAAGGCGAATTTAGAATGCCAGCAACATACCAACATCATTCATCAAAAATGGGGACTACAACCATCAAATGTTGGCGATTCACTCAATGATAGGGGTTCAAAAGTAAACAGCCCCCGCCTCAACCATCCCCTTCCCGTCACCCGTAGGGTGATTCCCCAAAACATGAGCGTGAAAATATGGCGACAATCGTCACCCCCGGAACTGTAGTAGGAACTGCAGATAAGAACAGCCCAGGTAAGGGCACAGTAGAAGAAAACGGCAACCTAATCGCCCTACTGACAGGTGTTGTCAGTGAAATTGATGGTGTAATTAGCATCCACACACACAACGAAATGTTGCGTGTTCAGGTCGGCGATACAGTAATTGGAGAAGTCGTCAAGCTAAACGAAAAGTCTGGCGAAATAAAAATTCTCAGCGTTGAAGGAAAATCAAACCGTTCAATTATGGCAGACCAAGAGTATGCGCAATTCCACGTCACAAAAATCACCAACAGATTCCTTCACAACACAGCCGATGGACTGCGCCGCAGAGATATCGTGCGTGCAAAGGTCATTGAAGCAGGCAATGTGATTCGAATCGATATGCGTGAAAATGACGATTGTGGAGTTCTGTGGGCACTATGTCCGTCTTGTGGTGACACATATGAAGCCGAGCAAGAAGGCGATTGGAATGTTGTCTGCAGAACAAATGGAGAACGTTCATTCCGTGCTCTTGCTGACGATTTCGGTGGAGAATCCGGAATGGCTGCACTGAATGGTGGGGGCAAGCGTTGGAGCGGAGAAGCCGAAGCACTGTTCGCAAAAGGTAGTTCAGGTCGTGCTACGTTCATCGCAGAAGACATTCGCGAGGATGGTCGAGAGCGCGAATACTTCAGATTCGAAGGGGAAGGTGGCCAAGGTGGCGGCCGTGGACGCAGAGAGAAGGCCGCACCCGGTTGCAGGCTTTTCATCGGTGGACTATCGAGAGATGCTGATGAAGATGAAGTTCGTAACATGTTCAAGAAACATGGCAATGTCAAAGATTTCGCACTAATGCGTGATGACGATGGAAACCTTCGTGGCTTCGGATTCATCACTTTCGAATCAAAGGGTATGGCAGATGCTGCTATAGCTGCTCTAAACGGTCAGAAAATCAAGGGACGCAGAATTGGAGTCAGAGATGCTGATGCTCCAAGAGATGAGAAGCCAAAGCGCGCTCCAAGACCACAGGGTGCAAGACTCTACGTCGGTAATCTTCCATTCAAGGCAACTGAGGATGACTTGTCCGCTCTATTCAAGGACCACTGTGACAAAGTGGACGTCCAGTGGGCAACCGACAGATCTGGTCGCAAGAAAGCATTCGCATTCGTTACAATTCAACCTGAATCAAAGGGTGAGGAAGTTGTTAGCAAATTGAACGGCAGCGACTTCATGGGTCGCAACATCAAGGTCGATGTCTCCAAACCTCAGAGCCGTGACAAGAGAGGAGGATCTGATGGTAAGCCCGGTGGTAAACCCGGTGGCAAATCCGCTCGTGAATTGCGTGCTCTTGCTGAAGAGGAAGAAGACGCCAAGAAGAAAAAACGCCGAACTCGAAAGGAATGAGGTGAGTAAATGAGTGAGTCTGGAGATGCCTCCTGGCTCATCATCGACGGCTACGAGGATGAGCCTGCTGCTTTCGGCGTCCCACCATATGTTGGATTCCACATCAGGTACATTTGTGGAGTCTTGGAAGAAACTGGTACCAACTACGAATATTGTACTATCGACTCGTTTCGAATTAATCCACCATCATTGAATAACCGACTCGGAGTTGTTGTTCTAGCCGGAGCAATTGTACCAGGAAAGTACCTCAGGGGAACCCCAATTTCTCTGCGTGAAACTAAGGAGGTTATCTCTGAAACACCAGGTGATACTCCAGTACTATGTGGAGGATGGGCAATAAGAGGATGGAGACATCAAGGCTGGAGACCGTTGAGAAGAAATCTATTCCTAGCATTGCAAGATACCGACGCAACACTCTCTTACTTTTTATCCAATAATGAGTGGAAGCACAAGCGAAGAACTGCTGAACAATGGACTACTTGGGCACACGCTGGTGCTCGCTCAAAGGCTGTAACCCAAAATCCGGATTTGGATGGTCCTCTAACCTACGAAGTCGAAGTCTACCAAGGATGTGTACGCTACAAGCGTGGTTGTAAATTCTGCATAGAACCGAAGAAAGGAGTGCCAATATGGCGCAACCCTGAGGATATAATTCAGGAAGTTTCGATCGCTCACGACATGGGTGTCGAGCATGTTAGACTTGGAGGCATGACTGATACTTACACCTACATGGCTGATGGCGTAGTTGAGATGGAATATCCTCGACCAAATCCGGAGCCAATCGCAAAATTACTATACGGTTTGAGGGACGATGAACGTCTTGGAATTCTTCACACAGACAATGGTAATCCTTCGATTATCGCTGAGCACTTAGAAGAGTCTGAAGAGATAACAAAAACCCTTGTTGAAACTCTGTCAGACGGTGCAGTGCTATCTTTTGGCCTTGAGTCTGCAGACCCAAGTGTGCATGAAGCGAACTGGTTAAACTGCGATTCGAAACAACTCAAATCCGCTATAGCTCTGATCAATAAACACGGTCGTAAACGTGGAGAAAGAGGGCTACCGAAGTTACTACCAGGTTTGAATTTCATCGCCGGTCTAAACGGTGAGACTAGTCAAACCTATGACCTCAATATCAAACTCCTAAACGAATTGAAAGACGAAGGTCACATGATTCGCAGAGTTAACATTCGTCAAGTAGAAGGCGAAGGTTTCCAAGAAGTAGATGGTACTGATTTCAAGGCTTTCAAGACAACAGTACGCGATAAATTCGACGGCCCACTTCTCGAAGAAATGCTGCCGACTGGCACGATTCTAAACGATGTTTGGTGGGAAGCACACGAAGGGCGAACTCGCCTCCCACGGCATCTAGAGCCTGAAGCGCGTTCACCAGATGTTCACGGCAAAGCAGGAATCACGTTCGGGCGCCAAATCGGTGCATATCCAATTCTTGTAGGCATGAACTATCTGGCACCACTTGAAACCTACAGTAATATCATGGTTACAGGTCACGGCGCTCGCTCAATCACCGGCATAGAGGTTGGTCTAAATTGGCGCACTGCTACTGAAAAACAACTTGCAGCAATCCCTGGAATTTCTGCAAAGGGTGCATGGAATCTAATCGGAGCTAGAGCTAAGGCGATTTCAAAGAAGAAACAATTCGAGGAAATAGAAGACTGGTTCAAGGCTGCTGGTACTCAAATACCACAGGTAGTGGATATTACAAAGATACTGCAGTGATCACTCGCCAACCCAAGCATAGGTTCGCATTCCTTCTTCGACACCTTCGTCTCCGACATCCACTAGTGCAAACTCGCCCTGTGGTGTAATGATTGATTCCTTAGCCAATCCCTTGTGTAGAGCTTCGTAAGTTACACGATCGATTGCAATTCTGCCTTCTAGTCTCTCGAATAGATTCCAACGGCTTGCGATTTCTCTCCATGATGGCTGAACTTCAGCCTCGAATACCTTGGCTTTTGCACCAGAGCCGTAACCGCACAGTCCGAATGTAACATTGTCAAGGTTGGCA
>MDTG01071442.1_pt1 | contig 27229 bp, 27 predicted proteins | sample 811421 | NCBI WGS metagenome assembly MDTG01 (sample SAMN05326645, study PRJNA326480) | marine metagenome | isolation source: seawater | place: Pacific Ocean: South East | collected 2011
ACGCAGCGCGAGCAGACGATGCACTTGTCGGGCTGGAAGGCGAAATAGGGGTTGGATGTGTCGTCCACGGTGCCAAGGTGGTTCGCGCCGTCATAGCCATAGCGCACGTCGCGCAGGCCCACTGCGGCGGCTTCGTCCTGCAATTCGCAATCGTTGTTGGCAGAGCAGGTGAGGCAGTCGAGCGGGTGATCGGAGATATACAGCTCCATCACCCCACGGCGGAGCTTCTCGAGTCGGGAAGTCTGCGTCTTCACCACCATGCCATCGCTTGCCGGCGTGGTGCAACTGGCGGGCGTGCCGCGCGCGCCCTCAATCTCCACCAGGCACATGCGGCATGAGCCGAAGGCTTGCACACTGTCCGTCGCGCAGAGTTTGGGGATATGGCCGCCACTTGTTGCAGCCGCGCGCATGACGCTGGTGCCGGCGGGCACTGTCACCGTGCGTCCGTCGATGGTCAGCGTGACCGTCTCTTTCGAGCCGACCGCCGGAGTGCCGTAATCTGCTGGGCGTTCATAACCCATTGGCTTGCTCCATCGCCGCAAGGTCTGCGGGCGTATTGATGTTCGCTGGCGCATCGTCGCACTGAACCGGGCGCGCGCCCACAGCCCTTGCAAAAGCGATCATGGAATGGCGTCCATCACTTTGGAGGATGGCCGAAACGGTGGATGCGTCGCTGCTGTTCCAATGCCCGATCACGGGCTGATTTTCAAGATAGGCAGGCGCTGGCGAAAGGTCGGTAAGCATGCTGCGGGGCAGGGCGAGGGAGTCCACGCCGCAGGTCAGCACGCTGGCGTAACCTTCTTTCTCGGCATGGCGCAGCGCGGCTGCGATGCCCCCCAGCGGCCCCATATCGGCATGGGGCCAATCGGAAATCGTCGGAACCGGGGCAGCCTCCCGCCCGACCACGATCACATCATCGCAAAAGCCAGACATGGCATCCACACTTCGTGCGATCAGCGTGCGACCGTCCAGTTCAGCCAGCGCCTTGTCGCTGCCGAAGCGCGATGACTTGCCGCCTGCCAGGATCGCCCCAAGGATCATCCCGTGCCCTCCGGCAAGGCTTGCCGCACCACTTCGGGATTGTGCGAAAAATCCTCTGGCCATTGTCGCAGCGCGCTGATCACCGGGTAGGGGGTGAAGCCGCCCAGTGCGCATAGCGAGCCGAATTTCATCGTCTCGCACAGGTCTGCCAGCAAGGCGATCTCGTCGGCCGTATCGCGGCCCTTGTCCTTGATTGTATTGTGCATCTGCGGGGCCAGTTCGATCACGTCACGCGCGCGCCCGCCCGCCTTGATCCGGTCAATGATTTCCGTGCCGCGCACCGCGCCAATGCGGCACGGTGTGCATTTGCCGCAGCTTTCGACGGCGCAGAACTGCATGGCAAAACGCGCCATTTCCAGCATGTCCGCCGTGTCGTCAAAAACCGTGATCCCGCCGTGGCCGATCAGGGCATCGGCAGCTGTGTAGGCTTCGTAATCAAACACGATATCGAACTGGTCGGGATGGATGTAGGCACCCAGCGGACCGCCCACCTGTACCGCCTTTACCGGACGGCCCGATGCGGTGCCGCCGCCGATCTCGTTCACCAGTTCGCCCAAGGTGATGCCAAAGCCGGTTTCGTACAGCCCGCCATGCCTGATATTGCCCGCCAGCTGGATCGGCATGGTGCCGCGCGAACGGCCAAAGCCCGCATTCGCGTATTGCTCTGCCCCGCCTTCGGTCAGGATGTGCGGCACTGCCGCAAGGCTCAGCACGTTGTTCACCACTGTCGGACGGCCAAGAAAGCCCTCCAGCGCGGGCAGCGGCGGCTTGGCACGCACTTCGCCGCGCTTGCCTTCCAGGCTGTTCAGCAGCGAGGTTTCCTCACCGCAAACATAGGCGCCCGCGCCCACGCGCACCTCGCACCGGAATGGGGCAATCGTCTCCACGCAAAGTTCCAGCGCGGCATTGAGCTTGCGGATCGCATCGGGATATTCGCTGCGCACATAGATGTAGCCTTGTGATGCTCCCACGGCCTCGCCCGCGATGGCCATGCCTTCGATCAGCGCGAAGGGGTCGCCTTCCATCACCATCCGGTCGGCAAAGGTGCCGCTGTCACCCTCGTCAGCGTTGCAGACGATGTACTTGCGATCGCCCTCGGCCTTGCGCACGGTGTCCCACTTGATGCCGGTAGGGAAGCCCGCACCAGCGCGCCCGCGAAGGCCTGATGTCCTGACCGCCTCCACAATGGCTTCACCGCCTATCTGCCTGGCCCGTCGCAGTCCCGCCCAGCCGCCTGTTGCGACGTAGTCCTGAAGGCTGAGAGGGCGGGTCTTGCCCGCCCGGCGGAACGTCATGCGCGTCTGGGTGGCGATGAAGGGGTGGTCCTCGATTGTTCCGATGCACTTGTCGCACGCGCCATCCAGGATGGCATCGACATCGTCCAGCGCGGCCGGGCCAAAGCCGACCCCGTCGATTTCCACCAGCGGTTCAAGCCAGTGCATACCCCAGCTGGAGGTGCGCTGGACCGCGCACCCCCTCGCAGCGAATTCTGCCGCAAGGGCATCGGCGCCGCCAGCGCGGGCAAGGGCATCGTCGGAGATGCGAACGGTGGTCATGCCCGCTCCACCAGTCTTGCAACGCTGTCAGCATCGAGGCGAATGTGCAGCTCATCGCCTGTGCGCGCCGCGGGGCCGGCACTGCACAGGCCAAGGCAGTAGACAGGCTCGATCCGCACCCGATTGCCGGCAGCCCTTTCTGCCTCGGCGATAATGGCTTCGACGCCGCGTGCCTTGCATGCTTCCGCACGGCACACCTTCACCACCGGGCGGGGGTCGGCTTCACTGCGGTAATCGTGGTAGAAGCTGACGACGCCGTGCACGTCGGCGCGCGACCGATTCAGGCCTCTGGCAATAAAGGCCTCGCTCTCTGCATCGATACACCCGAGCTTTGCCTGCACATCGTTGAGGATCGGCAGCAGCGGCCCCTCGCGATGGCGGTGGCGGGCGATGATTTCGCCCAGGAGCTCGGACTTGTCGCTCATTCCATCAGTTTCTCGGCATGCCACCTGATATGATCAGCAATGAAAGTGGACACGAAAAAGTAGGAGTGGTCATACCCTTCCTGCATCCGGATTGTCGCATCCATTCTTGCCTCGCGCACCGCATCTTCCAGCAGCCAGGTCTTCAGCTGTTCGTCAAGGAAGTCGTCCGCGCGCCCCTGGTCCACCAGAAGATTGTCGATCCGCGCGCCGTCCTCAATCAGCGCGCAGGCGTCGTATTCGCGCCAGGCCGCCTTGTCGGACCCGATATAGCCAGTCAGAGCCTTCTCGCCCCAGGGGCAGTTCAACGGGCTGACGATGGGAGAGAACGCACTGGTAGAGCGAAAGCGCCCGGGATTGCGCAAGGAGACCGTCAACGCGCCGTGGCCACCCATTGAATGGCCGGAGATCGATTGCCGATCCATGTCGACAGGGAAGTTCTTCGCCACCAGCGCGGGCAGTTCCTCTTCCACATAGCTGCGCATCTGGAAATGCTCGGCCCATGGGTCTTGAGTGGCGTTCACGTAGAAACCCGCGCCCTGGACGAAATCGTAGTCGTCATGGTCGGGTACGCCCTCACCGCGAGGGCTGGTGTCCGGCCCTACCAGAATTACGCCATGTTCGGCGCAGGCCTGATGATAGTGGCATTTGATCATCGCGTTTTCGTGCGTGCAGGTGAGCCCTGAGAGCCACCACAACACGGGCAGCCTGTCCCCTTTGCGGTGCTCGGGCACGAAGACCTGAAAGGTCATGTCTGTACCGGTCGCTTCGCTGGCATGGGTATAGACGCCCTGGTTGCCCCCGAAGCACCTGACTTCACTGACAGTTTCGACGGTCATTCTTTCACTCCAGTCAGACGGGGCGGTGCAGCGCACAAAGCTTGTGTCCGTCAGGATCGCGCAGGTAGGCGAGGAAGAGTTTCATGCCGGGCATTTCGCGCAGGCCCGGCGGATCCTCGATCGACGTGCCGCCTGCCGCGACGCCGGCATCGTGCCATGCCTGGACCTGTTCGGGGCTATCCATGGTGAACCCGATAGTGGAGCCGTTGGCAACACAGGCCGGATTGCCGTCAATGGGCTGTGTCACCATGAAAGAGGCACCGGCGTGGGAATAGAAGAGTCTTCCATTCGGATCTGAAATGCCAGGCTTCGCGCCCAGCACCGCGAACAGCGCGTCGTAAAAGACCTTCGATTTTGCGAGGTCGTTCGATCCGACCGTCATATGACTGAACATCTGCATCTCTCCTGTTCACCGGCTGCGTTGCCGGCGTGTTCTTGCGGCGACCCTTAGTACACCACGACCGAGCGGATGCTTTCCCCCGCGTGCATCAGGTCGAAGCCCTTGTTGATCTCCTCCAGCGTCAACTTGTGCGTAATCATGGGGTCGATGGCAATCTTCCCGTTCATATACCAGTCGACGATCTTCGGTACGTCCGTGCGGCCCTTGGCACCGCCAAAGGCTGTGCCGCGCCAGTTGCGGCCCGTTACCAGCTGGAACGGCCGCGTGCTGATTTCCTTGCCCGCTTCTGCCACGCCGATGATGATCGACGTGCCCCAGCCCTTGTGACAGCATTCCAGCGCCTGGCGCATCACATCTGTGTTGCCGGTGCAGTCGAAGCTGTAATCGGCCCCGCCATCCAGCATTTCCACCAGGTGTGCCACCACATCGCCGGTTTCCTTCGGGTTCACGAAGTCGGTCATGCCGAACTTCTCCCCCCATTCCTTCTTCGAGTTGTTGATGTCGACGCCCACGATCCGGTCCGCCCCTGCCATCTTCGCGCCCTGAATCACGTTGAGGCCGATCCCGCCAAGGCCGAACACCACGACATTGTCACCCGGCTGCACCTTCGCCGTGTTCGTCACCGCGCCCACGCCTGTCGTTACGCCGCAACCGATGTAGCAACTGGTTTCGAAAGGCGCGTCGGTGCGGATCTTGGCAACAGCGATTTCCGGCAGCACGGTGAAGTTGGAGAAGGTGGAACAACCCATGTAGTGGTAGATCGTCTCACCCTTGTACGAAAAGCGGCTGGTGCCGTCCGGCATCAGCCCCTTGCCCTGCGTTTCGCGGATGGCGCTGCAAAGATTGGTCTTGCCGCTCAGGCACATTTTGCACTGCCGGCATTCCGGGGTGTAAAGCGGGATAACGTGATCGTCAGGCTTTACGCTGGTGACACCGGGGCCGATTTCGCGCACGATACCAGCGCCTTCGTGACCCAGCACGCTGGGAAAGATGCCCTCACTGTCCAACCCGTCCAGCGTATAGGCGTCGGTATGGCAGATGCCGGTCGCCATGATCTCCACCAGCACTTCGCCCTCTTTCGGGCCTTCAAGGTCAAGCTCGACAATCTCGAGTGGCTTCCTGGCTTCGAATGCTACGGCGGCGCGGGTTTTCATTGGCAAGTATCCTTCTTGGAATTCGTATGGATTGCAACAGGAGCGGCGAGCGGTTCATCGCCTGGGCGATCAGCCTTCGTGCACGGATTTTACGACCATGCAGCCCTTCACGCCTTCGGGTCCGTCCTCGCTGCCGTGGCCCGACCATTGCACGCCCTGGAAAGGCGCATCGGGCCCGGCAACGGTGTGGGAATTTATGCCCATCATGCCGACCTCCACCTCGTCCGCAAGGCGCCGCTGGCGTTGCACATCGTTGGTCCAGGCATAGCCCGCCAGACCGTATCGCAGGCGGTTCGCCTCGGCGATCATGTCATCCTCGGTACCAAACGAATTGATAAGAGCGATCGGGCCAAAAGGTTCCTCGCTCATTACTTCCGCGTCCAGCGGGATCTCGGAAAGCACGGTGGGCTGGAAGAAATATCCCTGATTGCCGATCCGCTCTCCCCCCGTGTCAATTCGCGCGCCCCTGGCTCTGGCATCGGCAACGAAGTGTTCCATCGCGTCGGGCCGGCGCGCATTGGCCATCGGGCCCATTTGCGTGCCGTCCTGCAATCCATCGCCCACAACTGTCGCTGCAAGGCGCGCGGCCATGCCATCGCGGAATTTCTCGAACACGTTCTCCTGCACGATAAAGCGGGTGGGAGAAATGCAGACCTGCCCTGCGTTGCGCGTCTTGCTTGCCGCGGTGGTTGCCAGCACCTTTTCCACGTCGACGTCATCGAACACCAGCACAGGCCCGTGTCCGCCCAGTTCCATGGTCGTGCGAATCATGTTGTCCGCCGCCAACTTGGCGAGATGTTTGCCAACCACGGTGGAGCCGGTGAACGACAGCTTCCTGATGACAGGTGAGGAAAGCAGGTGGCGGCTCACCTCGTCAGGCACACCGAACACTGCTTGCGCCACATTGCCCGGCAGTCCGGCATCGTAGAGGCATTGCAGGATAGCCAGTGCCGACGCCGGTGTTTCTTCTGCACTTTTCAGAATGATTGAACAGCCCGCCGCAATGGCGGCGCCCAGCTTGCGCCCGGGATTGACCAGCGGAAAGTTCCACGGCGCGAATGCCGCAACGGGGCCAACAGGCTCCCACCGCACCACGCTGCGCTGGCCTGCGGGGCGCACCAGTTCGCGGCCATAAAGGCGCTGGCATTCCCCCGCAGCAAAATCAAACCAGTTGGCGACGCTCGTGGCTTCGATTTTCGCTTCAGCAAGAGGCTTGCCTTCCTCCATCGTCGCGATCCGGGCCAGATCGGGAGTGCGATCCCGTATCAGGGCGGCTGCCTTGTGCAGGACTGCAGCACGTTGCGCTGCGGGCGTGTAGCGCCAGACCTTGTAACCGCGCTGCGCCGCGTCCAGCGCGCGGTCCAGATCGGCAGGCTCCGCCAGCGGCAGTTCCGCCAGCGTCTCCCCGTTGACGGGATTGACGACATCGAAAGTACGGCGCCCACCGCCGGATACCTTTTCGCCGTCGATCAGCATATGAATGGCGGGGGAGTTGGTCATCGGTCTCTCTTGTTGCCGCAATGTTCGTGGGTATCGGCCACGCTTTGCATATCGTGCATCGCTACCTAGCCATTCGGCTGCCTGTGCGCCACTGCACCTTTAGAACGTTCCTGCCGATATCTGCGATTGCCGGCCAGGGCAGGAGCCATAAGGCGCAGGTTAAGCTTTGGCTGGCTATGGAACATCCCATGCTACGCACCGCACTTGCTCTCCCCCTTGCCGCTGCCCTTGCGGCAGCTCCCGCCATGGCTTTCGCCCAGTCGCAGGCGTCAACGCCCGCACCGCGGCTCAGCCTGGACCACAGGATGCTGGTGCGTTGCTCGGCTGCATTCGCAATTGTCGCCACCGGTCAGGAAAATGGCAACGCCGAAGCGCTTCGATATCCCGCCATGGGGGAGCGCGGGCGCGAATTCTTCGTTCGCGCATCTGCCCAGGTGATGGACGAGGCCGGTCTTGACCGAGAGCAGATTTCAGCCGCGCTTTCGGCGGAAGCGCAAGATTTGTGGGATAGCGGCTCTCTCGCAGAGGTCATGCCCGTTTGCCTGGGGCTGTTACCCGCAGAATAATCGCGCATTGCCAACGTCTGCGCTGGACCCGAATACCGTGTTGCGGCATTAGCAACAGGCAAGCATGTGGCAACTATTCTACTTCCCCCTCTGTCCATTCAGCCGCAAGGTGCAGCTGGTGCTTTCCGAAAAGAAAGTGCCCTATACTTTGCAACTGGCCTATCCATGGGAAGACAACGACGGGTTTCGCGCGCTTAACCCGGCCGGAAAGACGCCGGTTCTCCACAACGCCGAACGGCGGCTGGTGCTGATAGACAGCCAGGCGATCTGCGAATATTTCGAAGAAACCGAAGGCAAGAGCCCGCTGATCCCCGGCTCTGCCGCCGCGCGCGCCGAGATTCGCCGCCTTACTGCGCTGTTCGACGATGGGCTGTTCGGTGATGTCACCGAACCGCTGATTTACGAGAAGATGAAGAAGCGGCTGATCCTGCGCCAGTCGCCCGACAGCGGCGTGTTGCGCGCGGCCATGCGTTTGACGCACGAACACCTGGATTACATCGACTGGCTGATCGATACCCGCCGCTGGCTGGCAGGCGCGCAGCTGAGTCTGGCCGATTTTGCCGCTGCCGCACAGCTTTCTGTCATAGACTATCTTGGCGGCATCGACTGGTCGGGGCACGATCAGTCCCATGCCTGGTACCGGGTGCTGAAAAGCCGTCCCAGCTTTGCCCCGCTGCTGAGCCAGAAAATGGAAGGCCTGCCTGCCCCCAGGCACTACGCGGATGTGAATGCGTGATCTGTCTTGTGCAGCCGACTGCGCGGCTGCGCCCTCGCTAGACGCGCAACCCTGTGTGCCCGCTGCGGGCGGCCATCCGGCCTTGCGGTTCGCCAGGTGCGAACCGATATTCCTTTCAACCGTTAGTGCCCGGAATGGTTCGGGCGCGAAGTGACCCGGGGGCAGTGGCGCAAGCACGGGCTTTCGCGAGGTCGGCCAAGGCGCACGCAGGTGCCTCGCCCGGCGTTTGAGAAACCAAACGAACAAGGAGTCATGAAATGACGACTGACAAAGTAAAACTCACCGAAGCCGAATGGCGCGAAAAGCTGACGCCCGAGCAATATCGCATCCTGCGTGAAGCGGGGACGGAGCGGGCCTTTACCGGCAAGTATGAGAAGAACAAGGCAGAAGGCGAGTACAAGTGCGCCGGCTGCGGACAGCCGCTGTTCGAAAGCGATAGCAAGTACGATAGCGGCTCGGGCTGGCCCAGTTTCACCGCCCCGGCAGATCAGTCCGCCGTCGCCATGAATCAGGATGTGTCGCACGGCATGGTCCGCACAGAAGTTGTGTGCTCCAACTGCGCCGGCCATCTTGGCCATGTGTTCCCGGATGGGCCGGGCCCCGAGGGGCTGCGCTATTGCATCAATTCCGCCGCGCTGGAGTTCGAACCGGAGGAAAAGTCGGGCGAATAGACGCGCCGGGCGTTCACGCTGGATTATTATTTGCCTATGCATGGCGTTCAGGCTGAATGAATGTGTCAGCACGTGCGCGCGGTAGCAGGACTTTGACGGCAAATGGCCAGACGGCGGAGCGGTAGCTCCAACAAAAGAGGGGACCGGTCGCGCCGTGCAGCTTCGCAGGCGCGCCAGCGCCGATCCGCTGCGGGCGGCTGGAAGCAGACGTTTTGGAAATGGACAAAGAGGGCGCTGTTCACAGGCGTGCTCGCTGCCGTTCTCGCGGCTATTGGCCTTGCCACTGCTGTCTATTTCGCCTCGCGCAGTCTTCCCTCCTACGCTTCCCTGCGGGAAAGCCAGAATGGCCAGACCATCCTCGTGCGCGCCCGTGACGGCTCTCAGATCGTGGAGCTTGGCCCCAGCTATGGCCAGTGGCTGGAAGCTGACGAAATTCCCGGCGTGATGAAGCAGGCGATGGTCTCGGTCGAAGACCATCGCTTCTATTCGCACTTCGGCGTGGATCCCATGGGTCTTGCCCGCGCAGTGTATAATGCCATGGCGGAAGATCGGCAGGTTTCCGCGACTTCCACCATTACCCAGCAGCTGGCGCGCAACGTCTTCCTTAATTCAAACCGGACGCTGGATCGCAAGCTGCGCGAGGCGGTGCTGGCGATGGCGCTGGAATGGCGCTTTTCAAAAGACCAGATCCTCGAGCTGTATCTGAACAAGGTCTATTTCGGCGGTGGTGCCTACGGTATCGATTCCGCCAGCCGCAAGTTTTTCAGCCATTCCGCCCGCGAACTGAGCCTGGAAGAGGCGGCAATTATCGCGGGCCTGGTGAAAGCGCCGAGCCGCTATTCGCCGACGGCCGACGTGGAGGCCGCCGTGAGCCGCGCCAATGTGGTTGTGGGCCAGATGGTTCGTTATGGCGATCTTGACCCTGCGGTGGCCCGACAGGTCAATGTCGACGCGGTAAAGCTTTCCACCACGGATGGGCAGAACTCCATTCGCTACTTCACGGACTGGGCTCTGCCGCAGCTGGATTTCCTGCTGCCAAACGGCACGTTTGAACCGATCGAGGTCTGGACCACGCTGGACGTGGGAATGCAGCGCGCGGCTACCACCGCGATTCAGTCAAATGTTCCGGGGGATGCGCAGGGCGCGCTCGTCAGCCTGGATCGTGACGGGGCGATCCTGGCACTGGTGGGCGGCACCGATTACGTCACCTCCAGCTACAACCGCGCCACCGATGCCATGCGACAGCCGGGATCCTCGTGGAAGCTGTTCGTCTATCTCGCCGCGCTGGAAGCGGGCTATACGCCGGATGACCGGGTGCAGGATGTACCGGTAACTATCGCCGACTGGTCGCCGCGCAATTCGGGTGGCACCTACGCCGGGGAAATCGACGTGCGCACGGCCTTTGCCTATTCCAAGAATACGGTAGCCGCGCAGCTGGGCAATGAAGTCGGCTTTTCCAACGTGGCCAGCATGGCGCGCCGGTTTGGTATCAGCACGCCGATCAGCACCTATCCCTCCATGGTGTTGGGGACTTCGGAAGTTCGTCTGATTGACATGGTGCGCTCTTTTGCTGCCGTATCTGCGGGCGGGCGCTCGGTCGAACCCTATGGTATCCTGCGCGTGACGACCGCGAACGGAGACGAGATTTACCGGCACAAGGCACCGCGTGCATATACGCTTGTGCCCGATTACGTTGCGGCAGGGATTACCGACTTGCTGCAGACCGCTGTCGCCACCGGCACCGGCCGCGCGGCGCAAATCGGGCGGCCTGTTGCCGGGAAGACCGGCACGACCACTTCAAACCGCGACGGTTATTTTGTCGGCTTTTCCAGCGGCATCACAACTGGCGTGTGGATGGGCATGGACAACAACAGCCGCGTGCCTGCCCTGCAGGGTGGGCGCGCCCCGGCGCAGGCTTTCGCCGCCTACATGCGTTATGCCGTGCGCGATCGCCCGGTGGAGGAGTTCGATACCGATCTGAAGCTGCCCGAATGGCAGCTGGAGCCCGACGACGAGTTCTATTACGGCGAAGACGAAGACTACTATTTCTATATCGACGAGCAGGGTAACCTGGTCGATCCCAGCGGCCAGCAAGGCCGTTATGGGGAAGGCTTCGATGTTGAAGGCGAGGGCGAGGGTGTCGTGCGCGATCCACTCGACCCGCGCGGAATGGATCAACAGGCTCCGCCGCCCGCGCCCAGCCGAACACCGGCACCGCGCCGTAGCCAGCCCCCTGCCGCCGCGAGTGACGACTTTCTGGAGCGCGCGACAGGACAGGATTTGCCGCGCGACGATCGGCGGCAGAATAACCGCCCGTCACCAAGCGGAATCATCGAACAACGGTTCTGAGGTAATGTCCTCCCCATGGGACCGGCATGCGCCAGTCTGATGGGGAGGGATAATCGGATCTAATCGTCGATAAAGCGAACCGGCAGGGACTGGGTCTGGCCCTGGCGGGTGCGCACGCGCAGAAGAACGGCTTCTCGGCCATCGCTCTGCACCGCGCGCAGGATTTCCTCGAGCTCTTCCACAGTGGCCACCGGACGACCATTTGCCGAAAGAACCATCACCCCGCGCGAAAGACCGCGAAGGGCTGCATCAGAGTTTGGGTTGACGGCAGTGATGGCAAGGCCCTTCGTGTCGGCGGGCTGGCCCAGCTGACGGGCGATCTGCGGCGTGATTTCCACCGCCTGGATGCCCAGCAGGTCTTCCATCAGACCGCTGCCTTTTTCCGGCGCCTGGGGCGCAGGGGCGGCCTCATCGTCGCCCTGGAACATGTTCTGCCGCATCAGCTCTTCCTCGCTCGGGCGGCGGCCCACGGTCAGATTGAGCCGGCGCCGGTCGCCGTTGCGGATGTAAGTCAGCGGGACGGTGGTGCCCGGCGCAATATTGGCGACAATGCGCGACAGCGTGTTGTCAGGCGTCACGTCCTGTCCGTTGACCGAAATCACCACGTCGCCAGGCTGCAGACCGGCACTCTCTGCGGCTTCGCCGGGCTGGACGCCCTGCACCAGTTCGCCCACACCTTCCTGTATGCCAAGCGCTTCGGCAATGTCCTCGTCAACCGGCTGGATCTGCACGCCAAGGTAGCCGCGCTCGATCGCTTCACCGGCAATCAGCGAGCGCACGATTGGTGCGGCGTCCTCTGCCGGGATGGCCAGCCCGATGCCAACGCTGCCGCCCGAGGGTGACAGGATGGCGTTGTTGATGCCGATGACGTTGCCCTGCATATCAAACAGCGGGCCGCCGGAATTGCCGCGGTTGATCGCGGCGTCGGTCTGGATGTAGCGATCAAACGCACCGCCAGCGCCGGTGGAACGCTGGACGGCGGAGACAATGCCGCTGGTCACGGTTCCGCCAAGGCCGAAGGGATTGCCGATAGCGATCACCCAATCCCCCACGCGGGCCTGTGCGCTGTCACCGAAATTCACGAACGGGAAGGGTTCGGCGCGGCTGATCTTCAGCACTGCCAGATCTGACGAGGGATCGGTGCCGACAAGCTCCGCCTCATACTCGGTGCCATTGGGCAGCGTAACTGTGACCTCTTCCAGTTGCGCCTGCTGGTTGGGCGGCGAAACGACGTGGTTGTTGGTGACGATGTAGCCATCGGCAGATACGATAAAGCCCGAGCCGAGCGAGGTTGCCTCACGCCGCTGCGGACCGCCACGACGCTGGTTGAAGAACTGGCCGAAGGGCGTTCCTTCGAACGGGTTCTGCGCCTGCGGGATCGTGATCGACTGGCGGGTGGAGATGTTCACCACCGCCGGCTGCAAGACTTCCGTCAGATCGGCGAAACTGGCAGGAGCGCCTGCCACCGGCAAGGCGTTCTGTACCTGAATACGGTCATTTTGCGCCACCTGCGCCCCGGCGGGATAGCCCGTCAGCAGCGAGATGGCCGCCCCGCCTACCAGCAGGGCCGATGTGAAAGCGTAGGAATATCGCACTGGCTTCACGTCCTTTGTATCCTCTGTATTCAAGCGTCCTCCCCGATGCAGTCGATTGGGAGCGCAAATGGTTCCGTCATGAGACGCGCTTTCCACCTTAACCCGGCTGAACGCGCGTTTAACGACAACTGTAGTCGTCAGCCCCGAACCAGTCAGCGACCGGGGTTTCGGAACTGGCGCAGATATTCGTTGTCCGGGCTCATGATGATCGAACTCTCGCCCTCGCCGGTTTCGAATGTGGTGCGATAGGACTGCATGGCGCGGAAGAAGTCGTAGAAGTCAGGATCCTGATTGTAGGCCTCTGCATAGATGCGCGCGGCATTCGCCTCGGCTTCAGCCCGGATGATCTGCGCATCGCGCCGACCGCCTGCGCGGATCGTTTCAGCTTCTTCCTGCCTGTCTGACCGCATGCGGTTGAACGCGGCATCCAGCGGCGTGCCCTGCGGCAAGTCGGCGCGCTTGATACGCACGTCGATCACCTGCGCGCCATACTGGCGCGCCTGCCGGTCCAGTGCAGCGCGAATGTTGGTCATGGCAACGCCGCGTTCCGGGGTCAGCAAACTGGCAAAAGGCCGCCGGCCCAGTTCCTGCCGCAGCACGGAGATCAGGATTGGTTCAAGCTGGTTGACCAGCTGTTCCTCGCTCGAAGCGGTCTGCACGAACAGCACAGGGTCGTAGATACGATACCGGGCATAGGCGTTCACTTCGAGGCGCTGCTGGTCATTCGACAGAACGGTTTCGCCTTCCATGTCGAGATCGAGCACGCGGCGGTCCACCATTTGCACCCGTTCGACGATCGGCAGGCGCCAGCTGAGGCCGGCACCCGTTTCGCCGTAAGACTCTTCCGGATCGAAGCGGTTGATCACACGCACGGGTTCACCGGTTCGGATCACCACGCCCTGATGCGTTTCGGGTACGATCACTATAGTGCTGAGCGCCAGCACGGCGACGACGGCGATGGCAATGAATGCGGTTTTGTAGCGTTCCCACATGTTACTGCCCTCCCTGCTGGCCGCTGCTGACTGTCAGCGACGGCCCCTGGTTCTGCTGCGAGCGGCGGCGCACTTCCGGCAGCGGGAGGTAGGGCGTCACGCCATCGGCTTCGATGATGGTCTTGTCGGTATCGCGCAGCACGCCCTCCATGGTTTCATAATAGAGGCGTCGCCGCGTGACTTCGGGGGCAAGGCGATATTGCGAGTAGATTTCGTTGAACTCTGCTGCACTACCCTGCGCCTGTGCCAGCAACTGCTGTTCGTAGCGGCGCGCTTCGTTCAGGTTGCGCTCTGCATCCTGCCTCGCGGCCAGCACATCATTAAACGCTTCGATCACCTGTTGCGGTGCCTCCGTCCGGGCGATTTCCACGCCTTGGACGGCAATGCCCGCGCCATAGGAATCCAGCAGCGTCTGCATGCGTGAGCGCACCCGCGTCTCCACCTGCTCTCGGCCTGCACCAGACAGCACGGTGTCGAGATCGGTTTCTGCGATAGCGGCACGCATGGCGCTTTCGGCGGCTTCGCGCAGCGTTTCCTGCGGATCGGCCAGCTGGAATTCGTAAAGGACCATGTCCTTGATATTCCAGCGCACGAGATAGGACAGGTCGACCAGATTCTGGTCGCCTGTCAGAATCAGGTTCTCTGCACCGTCACCGATCGTGTCACGGCGAATTTCGCTGACGTTTTCCACTTTCACCGTCTGGATCGGCCAGGGGGCCGTCCATTCCGTACCGGGATTGAGCGTGCGCGAATACTTGCCGCCCAGCCAGGTCACCACGCCCTGTTCACGTGGCTGGATGAAATGCAACGAGGTTGCCACCAGCCACACGCCCAGAATCGCCACCATGGCGATAGGGAACCAGCTGCCGCCACCCGGACGCTGCGGAATGCGGAAATTGGGCCCGCCCGGCCCGCCGCTGCCACGACGCGGACCTTCGGGCCCGCGGCTCTTGAAGATATCCTCGATATTGGCGCTGCGCCGACCGCGATCCGATCCGCCACCGCCGCCCGGCAGCCACGGATTGCGCGGGCCGCGCGGAGGCGGTGCTTCGTCGCCGCCGCCGGCAGGGGTATCGTCCCCGCCGTCGCCGCTTCCAGAGCCGCCATCGTCACCACCATCAGAGCCACCGGAGGGATTGCCCCAGGGATTGCGCTTGCCAGCCATTGCGAGGCCGTACCTTTCGAAAAACCCACCCAAACGTGTCATGCCCTTATCTATAGGTAGGCTTTCCGCAAAAAACAGGGGGTCTAACGGCCAATATTGCTGACCTTGGGCGATGAAGTCGCTAGCAGTGCCCTCCATGAGTAGCGACACAGCCGTATCTGCCGCCATCCCTTCCGAACTTTCCGGCATGGTGCGCTCCACCAGATGTGTTGACGGCATCGCCACGATTGTCGTCGATGCCAGCGGCCTGGGTCGCAGTGCCGCAGCGCAATTGCAACGCGAGCTGGAAGATGCCGTGTCCAGGGTGGACGGGGTTGACGAAGTGCGCGTTGCGCTGATGGCGGACAAGGTCCAGCGCCAGATTATCGTTGTCGGGTCTGGCAAGGGTGGGGTCGGAAAATCGACGCTCACCACAAATCTGGCCGTCGCTCTGGCGCGGGAAGGCGTAAAGGTGGGCGTGGTCGATGCCGACATCTACGGCCCATCCCAGCCTTTGCTGCTGGGGACCGCGGGCCAGAAAGTACGCGCCGAGGGGCAGACGCTGATCCCGACAGAGAGTGAGTTCGGCGTGAAAGTGTTGTCGATGGGGCAGCTGATCGAGCCGGGCAAGGCTATCGCATGGCGCGGGCCGATGGTGGGGCAGGCCCTGTCGCAACTGATGGATGCCGACTGGGGCGATACACAATTGCTTATTGTCGATCTGCCGCCGGGCACGGGCGATGTGCAACTTACGATGCTGCAAAAGTTCAAGCCGGCAGGCGCAGTGGTCGTCTCCACCCCGCAGGATCTCGCCCTGATCGATGCGACACGCGCAATCGATCTGTTCAATCAGGCCAAAGTGCCTATCGTCGGTCTGGTGGAGAACATGGCCGGATACCTTTGCCCGGAATGCGGCGCTGTCAGCAGTCCCTTCGGACAAGGCGGAACGGAATCGGCGTCGCAGGCGCTGGGCGTGCCATTCCTTGGCCGCATCCCGCTGGCAATGGAAATTCGCGTCGCCAGCGATACCGGGCAACCGCCCGCCGCCAGCGATACACCCCATGGGCCGCATTTCGCCGGGATCGCCAGGCAACTGGGCGAATTTCTCGGCGCGGCGAAAGGCTGACGCACGGTGGAGATCTCGCGGCGGGGATTGCTGGCAGGCGCAGCGGTTGGCGGTGGGTTGCTGGTGGCGTGGACCCTTTTGCCGCGCAGTTTCGACAATCCGCTGGAACCTGGTGATAACGAGATTGCCGTCGATGCCTGGCTGAAGATCGCCGCCGATGGCGTGGTGACCGTGGCCGTGCCGCAGCTGGAAATGGGGCAGGGTGTCACCACCCTCCTGCCGCAGATCGTAGCGATGGAAATGGGCGCGGACTGGCGACAGGTGGCGGTGGAGCCTGCCCCTGTCAGCGGCGCCTATGCCAATGTTCCGCTCGCCGCAGAATGGTCGCCGCTGTGGCGACCCCTGATCCCGTCACTGGCGAACGAGCCAGACGACCTTTTGCTGCGCAACTGGGCGCAGGAAGAACGATTTACCGTTACCGCGCGTGGCACCACGCTGGCCGCATACGAAGCCGCCTGCCGCGATGCGGGCGCTGCTGCGCGATCCATGCTGGCGCAGGCGGCGGCCGACAGGTGGGACGTTCCGTGGGAACAATGCCGAGCGGAAAACGGTGTCATCTATCACGACGGCAAGTCCGCCAGCTTTGCCGAACTGGCGCTGGAGGCCGCACGCTTCGATCCACCCGATCCGCCACCGCTCAAAACCGATCCGCCCTCCGATCCGGCCTTGGTGGCAGGCGTCGATTCCCGCGATATCGCGCCGTCTTTTCCCCGCCTGGATCTGCCTTCGAAAGTGGATGGCAGCCATATTTTCGCTGGTGACGTGCGCCTGCCCGGAATGGTGTTTGCCGCAATTCGCCATGGGCCGCACGACAAGACCGAACTGCTCGATTTCGACGCATCGCTGGCGCGCGGCCAGCGTGGACTGATCCAGCTGGTTCGCGGGAAACGCTGGCTGGCGGCGATTGCCGATAACTGGTGGGCCGCCGAAGAGGCGCTGCGATCCATCGCACCACGCTTCGGCACCGAAAGGCCTGCGCGAAGTTCCTCCATTGCCGATCAGCTGGCCAGCAGCCTTGCCGATGGGCCGGGCGTGGTATTCGAAAAGCGCGGCAACGGAGCCGAGGGTTACACGCCCACAATGGCGCGCAAGTACGAAATCTCGCCGGGTGTTCATGCCACAATCGAAACCACCAGCGCCACCGCGCGCATGATGGATGGCACGCTGGAACTGTGGCTGCCCACTCAGGCGCCAGAGCAGGCGCGCAAGGCTGCGGCAAAAGCACTGGGCATAAGTGTCAGCAAAGTCGTGCTTTACCCTGTTTCCGCCGGCGGGAGCTTCGATCGGCGGCTGGAGAACGGGGCAGCGATAGAAGTTGCCCTGTTGGCGCGCGAGGTTGGCAGGCCTGTGCAACTGACCTGGTCACGCTGGCAGGAGATGGCGGCCAGCTATCCGCGCGCTCCTGCCCTGGGGCTATTGGCCGCACAGACCGATGACGAGGGCAATATCGCGGCGCTGCGTATGCGGGTGGCCAGCCCGCCGACGATGCGTGAATTCGGCCGTCGCCTGTTCGACAACGAGGTTAGCTGGGCCGCAGTCGACGCGCTGGAGGGTGAGGCGGATGGCTTTGCCGTGGCCGGGCTGGCAGGGCCATACGGGGTGGCAGACCTCTCGGTTGAGCATGTTCCCGTCACGATGATGCTGCCCACCGCACCCATGCGCGGGCAGGCTGACGGCACCAACTGCTTCATGCGCGAGAGCTTTATCGACGAGCTGGCGCACGATCATGAGCGCGAGCCGATGAGCTATCGCATTGCCATGCTGGGCAGCGATCCGGGCATGGCCGATGTGTTGCAACGCGCTGCGCGCCTCGCCAGCTGGGACGGCGGGCGGCTTGGCAGCGGGCAGGGCATGGCCTGTCACCGGATGCAGATGGGCGAAGCGGTGGGCCGCATCGCCGTGGTGGCGGAGGCTGGCGCGGGCGAGGGCGGAGTGCGCGCCCGCAGACTGTTCGCCTGCGTCGATATCGGCCGGGTGGTCAACCGCGACATCGTCCTGCAACAGATAGAAGGCGGCCTGATCTTCGGCCTTGGCATGGCGCTGGGCTGTGCCACCGATTATTCGGAAGGCCTGCCCACGCACCAGCGCCTTTCTGCCCTGGCGATGCCCACGCTGGAGGATTGCCCGCAGATCGTGATCGAACTGGTAGACAGTCAGGCCGAGCCGTTTGATCCCGGCGAAATCGGCGTGCCTCCCGTTGCGCCCGCGGTGGCCAATGCCTTTGCCAGTGCAACAGGGGTTCGCCTGCGCAGCCTTCCGCTGCTATCGGCGCTGCCATGAATCGGATTTGGGCATGACCTGGAAATCGCAACAGCTTCCGGCTGACCACCCGCCTGTCAACAGCGGCAGGATCGGTGTCCTCGTGGTGAATCTGGGTACGCCCGAAGCACCGGAAACCGGCCCCGTGCGCCGCTATTTGCGAGAGTTCCTGTCGGACAGGCGGGTGATAGAGATCCCCGCGATCGTATGGCAGCCGATCCTGCGCGGCATCATTCTCAACACCCGCCCGAAGAAGAGCGCGGCCGCCTACCGCGAGGTGTGGAGCGAGAAAGGTTCCCCGCTCGCGGCCATTACGCGCGAACAGGCGGAAGGCCTGCAATCGCGCCTGGGCGACGGCGTGATGGTGGAATGGGCGATGCGTTATGGAGAGCCGTCAGTTCCGCGTCAGCTGGAAAAGCTGATGGATGCAGGCTGCGATCGCATCCTGCTCGCTCCGCTATACCCGCAATATTGCGCCGCGACCACGGCTACCGTGGTAGACAAGGCGGCGGACTGGCTGCGCGAGCGGCGCTGGCAATCAGCGCTGCGCACCTTGCCGCCCTATCACGACGATCCTGCCTATATCGAGGCGCTGGCTACAGACCTTGGACGGCAGCTTGATGCGCTGGATTTCACTCCGGAAGTGCTGCTGCTGAGCTTTCACGGAATGCCCCGGCGCACGCTGGATCTGGGCGATCCATACCATTGCCACTGCCGCAAGACCGCGCGCCTGCTGGAAGAGCGAATGGCCCGGCCCGATCTGCGCATGGTCACAACGTTCCAGAGCCGCTTCGGCCCTGCCGAATGGCTGAAACCGGCCACGGACGAAACCTTGGAAAAAGAAGCGCAGAACGGCACCAGGCGCCTTGCCATTGCCGCGCCGGGCTTCTCCGCGGACTGTCTGGAAACGCTCGAGGAACTGGCCATTCGCGGCAAGGAGCAATTCCTTGAAGCGGGGGGCGAGCAATACGCCACGCTGTCCTGCCTCAACACCGGCGATCCCGGCATGGCCATGCTGGAGACGCTGATCCGCCGCGAGCTGGGCGGGTGGATCTGACTTTCGGCGCCGCGTCGGCAGGCGTCACGGAATTCGTGATCCTGTTCGGCGTTGTCTATGCCCTCAACCTGATGCCCGCATTCGGGCCACCGACATGGTCTGTCATCGTGCTGTTTGGCCTGAATACGCAAATGCCCGTTCCCGGCATCGTGCTGGTAGGGGCGCTTGCGGCGGCGCTGGGCAGGTTCACGCTGGCGCACGGGTTCCGCATGCTGGCGGGATACGTGCCGGAGAAAACGAAACGCAGCCTGGCTGCCGCGCGTGCTGCGTTTGAGCGCAAGAGGCGGCATGGACTGGCCGCGCTCGCGCTGTTCGCAGTGTCCCCGGTGCCATCGGCACAGCTGTTCGCCGCCGTCGGACTGGCCGGCATTCCTATCGCGGCCTTTACCCTGGCCTTCTTCGCCGGGCGGCTGGTGTCCTATTCGATCTACGCCGGATCGGCACAGCTTATCGTGCACAGCTCAATAGGGGACGTATTTCGCGAATCGCTTTCCAGCCCTGTGGGCCTCGCGATGCAGGTGATCCTGCTGATAGGTCTCGTGCTGCTGTTGCGGATCGACTGGGAAAAAGTATTCGGACCCGCGCCCGAAGACGCATCCGGGGTACAGAACGATCGGAAAGCCTAGAAGTCGATTGCAATACCGTCCTTCACCCAGTCCCCATAGCGGGTTGGGCTGAGATCCTCGTCAACCTTGCCTTTTTGCGGCACGGGCGGCGGATCGTTCGTCCAATGGGCAGGCTTTTCGAAGCCCTCGGGTCTTTTTGTCGCTCTTTTCATGACCTGCGCAACATGGGCGCTCTGGCGCTTGTGCGCAACTGGCCCTAGGGCCGTGGCCATGGCCAAGACCCCCGGACTGCAACCGCGCCGCGCCGCGCTCAAGATGCTCGATGCCGTTCTGCGCCGGGGCGAAACGCTGGAACAGGCGGGGGGTGCGGCCAATGGCCTGCCCAATTTCTCCGACCGCGCACTGGCAAAGGCGCTGGCGGGCGAAGTGCTGCGCTGGCTGGTCGATCTCGACGCTCTGATCGATTCCGCCACCAAGACCCCGCTGCCGGACGATGCCAAGGCGCGCATGGTGCTGCGGATCATGCTGGCCGGATGGCTGCGGCTGGAAACCCCGCCGCACGCCGTGATCGCCACCGCCTTGCCCCTGCTGGATGGCGGGCCGAAGCGGCTGGCGCACGGCGTCTTCGCCACGCTGACCCGGGCCGGGGCGCATCTGCCGAACGTGCCGACTCTGCCCGCGAATGTTTCGGAGCGCTGGGGCGAACGCGCAGGTTACGATCTTGGCGCCATCGCTTCCGGTATCGCCGCGCCGCCGCCGCTCGACCTGCGGCTGAAAGCGCCCGACCTTAGCGAGGAAATGGCGGAAAAGATGCAGGCCACCAGCCTCGCCCCCGGGCATGTGCGCCTGCCGCGCGGCACCAATGTCAGCGATCTGCCCGGATATGAGCAGGGAAGCTGGTGGGTGCAGGATCTTGCCGCCAGCATCCCCGCCAGCCTGCTGGGCAAAGGCGAAGGCAGGAGCGTGCTCGACATCGCGGCCGCGCCAGGGGGCAAGACCATGCAGCTTGCCGCCGCAGGATGGGATGTGACCGCGCTGGATGTGCATCCCAAGCGCATGATGCGTCTGCGCGAGAACCTCGCCCGTGTCGGGCTGCACGCGCATACCGTGATTGCCGACGCATTGGAGTGGGAGCCGGAAGCCCCTTTCGATGCGGTATTGCTGGACGCGCCCTGCACCGCCACCGGCACCTGCCGCCGCCACCCCGAAGTGATCCACCGCATCGGGGAACGCCAGATTGCCGAGATGGCAGAGTTGCAACAAAAGCTGCTCGCCCGCGCTTCTGGCTGGGTGAAGCCGGGCGGCACGCTAATCTATGCCACCTGCTCTCTGGAACGCGAGGAAGGGGAGGGTGTGACCAGCGGCTGCACCCTGACGCCCAATTCAATCCGCGCCGACGAAGTGCCTGCCGGATTGCAGCCGAACGAGGCAGGTCATATCCGCACCGATCCCGGCATGCTGCTGGATGCGGGCGGGCTGGATGGATTCTTCATCGCCCGCTTCACGGCCTGATCCGGCGCTTCAGGCGAAATGCGACTTGCAATTTTTTTATATCGCGCTATATGAATATTGCTAACGTCGCCTGCGACGGAATTTGACCGCCTTTTCTGGCGCCCCACTTTTCCCCTCACATGCTGCCTGGCTCCGCCTCGGGACAAGCCCGTGCGCGGACGAATTTTTTGCATGATGTTTCGGGATTGGCGGGAGCGGTTTTGGCGAAAGAAGAACTGATGACATTGGAGGGCGAGATCAACGAGGTCCTGCCCGATGGACGCTTCGGCGTCACACTCGACAATGGCCACCAGATCATCGCCTACACCGCTGGCAAGATGCGGCGTTACCGCATCCGCTCCGTCGCCGGAGACCGTGTGCATGTCGAAATGACGCCTTACGATCTGACCAAGGGTCGGATCACCTTCCGCGAGCGGACACCCGGGCAAGGCCCCGGCGGTCCGCGCAAACGCGGATTCAGGCGCTGACATAGACTGATAGAATGGTAGCCAGCGCGCTGCCGACAAGGATACAATGAATACGACATTTTCGGGCGCTAACACGCGCCATTCTACCCGTTCCGGCATCAGCCGGGGCAACCGTGGGCATATCGACAACACTGCGAACATGCCCGGCATCCTCTCGACCCTGGAACTGCGCCGACTGGTTGCAGAGATGGTCGATTGAACATTGAACACACCAGCGGCCATGCACGGGCATTTCCGCAAGAAAGCCGGAGAACTCGCATGGACCTGAACAAGAAATACGCCGCGCACCAGCAAGCGCTCATGTCTTCGACGAGAGCCAAGAGCGATGTCGATCGTCGCGGTCATCTGGCAAAGGCGAACACGATCGCCGGAGAAATCGGCACCTTTCAGCTGGGCCTTGGCGCAGCTGCCGCCTGCGCCTGGTGCGCGTTGAACCTGACCGCATCGTAGGCACAACCCTGCCTGCCCCCCATGCACGGAAGGAAGCCAGATCGAGTCACTTCGCTTGGGTTAGTTTACTTTCTGCGGCAGCGCGCGCCATGCTCCATGGGGTTGACGCGGCCGCGCTGAAACTTGCCCTATATCAGACTGCGAGCACGTGTTTTGTCGCGGAGTAAATGACGACTGATCTTGTCGATACGTCGTCCACTTTACCCAGCGATATTCCATTTGCTCGCACAAATCCCTAATGACGCTCTCAAAGGAGGGTGGATCATGAGGATCGGATGGGTGTTAGGAGCTCTGGCCTTTATTGCCTCGGCCCTTTCGGCAAGCACCGCAAGCTCCGAGCTTGATGCCTTCATCGAAGCGGAACTTCCAAAAAGTGCGGCCCCGGGTCTTGCCTATGCGCGGGTGGAAAACGGCGAGATCACAGCAAAAGGGTTTGGCGAACGCGCGATGGGGAGCGGTGAAAGAGTGACCGCCGACACGCCCTTTCCGATCGGTTCGGTAACCAAGAGCTTCACGGCGCTCGCGATCATGCAACTGGCCGAGGCCGGAGAGCTCAATCTCGATGACCCCGTCTCGCGGCATTTGCCAGCCTTTGCCGAAGGTCCGGCGAGCGAAGTGACCCTGAGCCAGCTGCTCAATCACACCAGCGGTTTCTCTACCATTCAGGGTAACAGCCACCACGGCAACGCTGAGGCGTCGCAACTCGATTTGATCGAATATGCCGGACAGCTTGCGCAAGTCGCGCCCGCGCACGTCACCGGCTCGGTTTGGGAGTATTCCAACGCGAACTATCAGATCCTGGGCGCCGTGATCGAGCAGAAGAGCGGGGAAAGCTACTCCGAATACGTCAAACATCGCATCTTCGAGCCTCTGGGCATGACAAACAGTCTGGTGGCTGTCGGCCCTGATCCTTCTGCCAGCGTGACCGGGCATCGCCCATGGTTTGGCCGCGTGCGCGCCTTTATTCGCGGCGAAGCGTATCCGATCAACGCTCCGGCTGGCGGGATCGTGGCGAGCGCTCGGGATATGGGACGCTATCTCGCGATGTGGCTGAGCGAGGAGGACGATATTGTTTCTACAGACGCGAAGGCCCTGATGCTGACGGCTTCCTATCCCGCCTCGCCCTCCTATGGCTTGGGCTGGTCGATCGATGCGCAGCGCGGCACCATCAGTCACACCGGCCTGGTGCCAGGCGCCGAAACGCTCGCCTCGTTCGATCCGGTCAAACGGATTGGCGTGGTAGTCATGGTCAACGCCAATGGGGGATTGGGCTTTGCCGACACATGGTATCTTGTCGGTGGCGCTGGCGCACGCGCCTTGGGTCAGCACCACGAGGATGACGGATCGCGATGGGGATCGAGAATGGCCTATCTCTCCATTGCGATCCTGCCACCGATGTTCGTTGTGTTTGCATTTGTCTCATGGAGGAGCCGGGCAGCCCTGCGCGCCAAGCGGGACAGCACGCCGGGTAAGGTGAGCCTCTGGTTTCCCGCAGTGGCCATGTTCGGCCTTAGCTGGTTCGCGATAAGCCTGCTGCCGCACACTTTTGGAGGCTCGATCTCAACCCTTCAGCTTTATCAACCTGATTTTGCGTGGTTCTTGATCGCTACAGCAATCCTTGCCCCGGCATGGGCGCTTTTCAGATTGGCTCTCGCGTACTCGGGCGGTAGAAATCCCGTTTCAACCGAATCAGGTCTTTGACCCAACCGATAGGTTGTTTGTCCGCTCTCCACTCAGCATCGGAGAGAGAAACGGAGCGTTGGCGCGGTCGCCAGCCTCCCTCTCCGACGTCCTTAGCCGCCCGGTCTCGCGCCCCTCAGCTTTTCACTTTGTCGGCAAAGCTCTTGCGCAGCTTCATCAGCTTTGGCGGGATCACCGCCATGCAGTAGGGGTTCCGCTGGCCTTCGCCCTCCCAGTATTCCTGGTGATAGTCCTCTGCCGGATACCACTCACCACTTTCGATAGTGGTGACGGCCTCGCCATTGTGGCTCTCGTTCCAGCGCGAGATGGCGGCCTCGGCCTCAGCCTTCTGCTCGTCAGAGAGGGGAAAGATCGCGCTGCGATATTGCGTGCCCACATCATTGCCCTGCCGGTTCAGCTGGCTGGGATCGTGGGTGCCCATGAACATGTCGTAAATCTCGGGCAGGGTCACAGTCCGGGGATCGAAGGTTACTTTCACGCCCTCGGCATGGCCGGTGCTGCCGGAGCACACCTGCTTGTAAGTCGGATTCTCCACCGCACCGCCGATATACCCGCTTTCAACGTGTTCGACGCCGATCACGTCCTTGAATACCGCTTCCGTGCACCAGAAGCATCCGCCTGCAACGATTACCGTTTCACTCATCAAGATCTCCTTTGTGAAAGAGATGGGGACGGACACTCCGATTGTCATCATCCCGTGTGTTTCTGGACGATTGCGCAAGGACGGATGCAAGGACGGATGCAAGGACGGATGCAGGGGCGGATGCACAGGAGAAACAGAGAGCGCAGCTTGTAAATCTCCGGTTCAGCGAGGCGAGGACACGCACTGGTGATATTATATCATTCGGAGCAAAGTCATGAAACCTATCACTCTTCTCGCTCTTCCCGGTGCAATGCTGCTGTCCGGTTGCGGTGATACCGTTTACGATCCGCGCGGGGTTGAAAAGAGCGAAACGTTGCTCTCGGTCAGCGCCAGCGGAGAGGCTGATACGCGGCCTGACGAGGCGCAGTTTCAGGCAGGCGTGCAAAATTGGGCAGGCAGCGCCGAAGCCGCTTCCCGCGAGACACAGCAGGACATCAGCCAAATCGTCACCGCCCTGCGTGAACTCGGCATCGAGGAGGACGATATCCAGACCAGCGCGGTAAACGTCCAGCGTATCGATTGGGGCGACAGGCGCGGCCAGTTCCAGGCCTACAACACTCTTACTGTCCGTGTGCACAACATCGATCAGGCGGGGGCGGCCGTGACGGCGGCGACGGGTGTGGGCGCGAATATCGTCTCCGGCCCGGACCTGCGCATGTCAGACCCGGAGGCCGCTGCGAACACCGCCTATGCCAACGCCTATGCCGCCGCGCTTTCGCGGGCGGAAGCCTATGCCGAAGCGGCGGGCATGGAAGTCTCCCGCGTGCTCTACATACGCGATGCGGGCGGGCAGCAGGGCAACCGCTGGATCGCTGGCGCGCAGGCGACTGCAATGGATGCAGCTGCCCACGTTGCACCACCCCCGGTCGCGCCGCCGCCACCTATGCGCACGCAGCAGGCGATGCCGGAACAGGAAAGCGCCGTTTCCGCCACCATCATGCCGGGCCAGACGACCAGCGCGGTAACGGTGCAAGTGGACTTCGCCCTTGTAGAGAAATAGGCGGGCCAGTAACTGTAACAGCATGACCAAGCTGACTGTCGCCGCACTGCAACTCGAACTCTCGCGAGAGGACGAGGCAGACAATATCGCCGCCGTTGCCGATCTTGTGGCGGAGGCGGCGGGCAAGGGCGCGCAGGTAGTGCTCCCGCCCGAACTCTTCTCCGGCCCCTATTTCTGCCGCGAGGAAAAGGACGAATTCTTCGCCCTTGCACGCCCGACGGCAGAGCATCCGTCCGTCATCGCCATGCAAAAGCTGGCGGGGCAGCTTGGCGTGGCAATCCCCACCAGTTTTTTTGAGCGCGACGGACACCACTATTACAACACTCTGGCCATGATCGATGCCGAGGGCGAAATCATGGGCACTTATCGCAAGAGCCACATTCCCGACGGACCGGGGTACGAAGAGAAGTTCTATTTCCGCCCCGGCAATGACGGTTTCAAGGTGTGGGACGTGTTCGGTGCGCGCATCGGCATCGGTATTTGCTGGGACCAGTGGTATCCCGAAACCGCGCGTTGCCTGGCGCTGCAAGGCGCGCAAGTGCTGTTCTATCCCACCGCCATCGGCAGCGAGCCCAAGGATGCCGACATGGATACAAGCCGGATGTGGCGGCGCGCGATGATCGGTCACGCGGTCAGCAATTGCATGCCGGTGGTCGCCGCCAACCGCATCGGGCACGAGGGATCGCAGGAAGCGGGCAACACCTTCTATGGCCACAGCTTCATTTGCGACGAATGGGGCGATTATCTCGACCAGTTCGGGCGCGATGAAAGCGGTGTGCTGGTGGCCAAGCTCGATCTGGATGCCGCGCGTCAACACCGCGCCAGCTGGGGCTTCTTCCGCGATCGCCGCCCGCAGCTCTATGGCCGGATTGCCGAGGATATCTGACCTGCCACCGCTACATCGTGGCCGTGGGATCGAACCAGCGGCATCCCCATTTCGGGAACCCGCGGTCGGTAGTGACGGCGGCGGCTGATATTCTTGACGAGACTCTGGGAACGGTTGAGGCGCGATCTTCCATCATTGACAGTGCTCCGGTCGGTCCATCGCAGCGCCGCTATGCCAATGCTGCGCTGGTGTTACGAAGCAAGCTCGCGCCGGAGGCGATGCTGCACTGCCTGCAGGTAGCGGAGGCAGCATTTGGCCGCACCCGCCGTGGCCAACGGTGGCGCTCACGCGTGCTCGATCTCGATATCGTCTTGTGGAGCGGTGGCATTTTCGCATCTCCCGAACTGATTGTTCCGCATGCCATGTTCCGCCGCCGGGAATTTGTCCTTGGCCCTGCCGCCGAGATTGCGCCCGGCTGGCGCGATCCGTTGACGGGATTGACGCTGAAACAGCTTCATGCCCGCTTGACCCGCAACCGCACCGCCCCTAGGTGACGCCCCGCAGGCCATCGCGCTGCATCCCTTTCGGGGGCCCTTAGCTCAGTCGGTAGAGCAACTGACTTTTAATCAGTAGGTCGCTGGTTCGAACCCAGCAGGG
>MDTG01373378.1_pt1 | contig 27229 bp, 25 predicted proteins | sample 811421 | NCBI WGS metagenome assembly MDTG01 (sample SAMN05326645, study PRJNA326480) | marine metagenome | isolation source: seawater | place: Pacific Ocean: South East | collected 2011
ACCACATTTAATAATTGTTGCTAATTCATAATCAAAACAAGGATCATAAGATTTACAGTTTGGTATGGTTTGAGCAAATATGTGACTATGGCCATCTTGGTGTTGTAAGCCCTCACCATTAAGTGTTGTTCTGCCAGAGGTAGCACCAAGAAGAAAGCCTCTAGCCCTTGAATCTCCTGCTGCCCAAGCTAAATCATGTATTCTTTGAAATCCAAACATAGAGTAGTAGATATAAAAAGGGATCATTGGTAATCCATGATTTGCATATGAGGTTGCTAATGCTATCCAAGCTGAAAACGCACCTGCCTCATTTATTCCTTCCTCCAACATGACTCCATCCTTAGATTCCCTATACCACATAACTTTATCAGCATCTTCAGGCTCATATTTCTGTCCTTCTCTGCTGTAAATACCAAATTGTCTAAAAAGACCATCCATACCAAATGTTCTTGCTTCATCAGGCACAATTGGAACGATATTTTTACCAATATTGGTATCTCTGAGCAGTGAAGTGATCAACCTCACAAAAACCATTGTTGTTGACATTTCTCTTTTTGAAATCTTGTTAAATTCAGAAAAATGAGATTGATTTGCAAATTTTAAATTTGAATTAGTTATTTCTCTATTTGGTAAAAAACCATTTAATTTTTTCCTTTGAGAAACTAGATAGTTGTATTCCTTGCTTCTTTTATCAAATTTTAAATAATCTAAGTTTTTTAGTTGTTTCTTATTAATTGGTAAATCGAACTTTTTAATAAATTCTTTTAAATTTTCATCAGAAAGTTTTTTTACCTGATGAGTTGTATTGTCTGCTTGTCTTGATCCAATCCCATATCCTTTGACTGTAAAAGCAAGAACTACAGTTGGTTTATCTTTGCAACTATAAGCTGATTTATAGGCATTAAAAACTTTTAATGGATCGTGGCCTCCTCTATTTAAATCTTCAATTTGCTCATCGGTCATATTTTCAACTAGCTTTAGTGCATCAGGGTGTTTTCCAAAAAAATATTTTCGAGTATACGCTCCACCCTTAGATTTAAAATTTTGATATTCCCCATCTACAGTATTATTCATTACCCATCTCAAAGCTCCAGTTGTGTCTTTACGTAAAAGCTCATCCCATTTTCGTCCCCAAATTACATTTACAACATTCCAACCCACAGCCTTAAAAATTTTGCCTAATTCTGTAATTATTCTTGAATTTCCTCTGACAGGTCCGTCTAATCTTTGAAGATTACAGTTAATAACAAAAACAAGATTATCAAGCTTTTCTCTTGCTGCTAATGAAATTGCGCCCATTGACTCGGGCTCATCCATTTCCCCATCACCGCAAAACATCCAAATTTTTCTATTTGGATCAGCCTTCAATAAATTTCTTTGTTCTAGATATTTCATTATGTGTGCTTGGTAAATTGACATTATTGGCCCAAGACCCATTGAAACAGTAGGAAACTGCCAATAATCTGGCATTAACCATGGATGAGGGTAGGAAGACAAACCATTTCCTTCAACTTCCTGTCTAAAATTATTAAGTTGTTGTTCACTTATTCTTCCCTCCAAAAATGATCTTGCGTAAATACCAGGAGATGAATGGCCTTGGTAATAAATCATATCTGACAATTTGCCTCCACTAAAAAAATGATTAAAACCAACTTCATATAATGTAGATGCAGAAGAGTAAGTAGAAATATGTCCACCTAAATCTAATTCTTTATTAGCTTTCAAAACAGTTACTAAAGCATTCCATCTTATAAAATGTCTTATTTTTTCTTCTAATTGCCAATCTCCAGGGTAATCTAATTCAATATGCTCTGAAATTGTGTTTTCGAATGGTGGTTCTAAAAAAGTATCGTCTATTAAGCCTTTATTTAATGCATATTTAGCAAATTCTGTTATTAAATTTGAGGCATCTTCTTCGCCGTTGAAAAGTATGAGATTATCTAAAGCGTCAATCCAATCATATAATTCATCATTTGGTTTTGAGTCACTTTTCATAAGAGGATTATATTATAAAAACATAGCAAAAAGCCTGTATAAACATATTCTTAAATAGTTGAAAAAAAAACTTAAAACCATGATAATCAATACTATGAAAAATAATTTACTAATGCTTTTTTTATTTTCGAGTTTGTTTGCTTTTGCAGATGATCATGAAGGTGATGCTAAAATTGAATCTGATTTTGAGATGGGTTGCACAAACGAATTAGATGATGATATGGATGGCCTAGTGGACGAACTTGACACTGATTGCCAGGATGAAGAAGAAGACAAATTAATTGCTACAGTTGAAGGTTTTGATTTATCAGCTTATGCAGTGTGGGGTTTGGGTTTAGCAATAATCTCATCTGTTGGCAGTGATTCAGGAACTGGCACTGCTACGACTGATTAATAAATAAATCTTTCTACAACACCAAAAAGCCTATTTCCATAGGAAAGCTTCTTTGCGGGATCTTTGGTTAATGGGCTCCAAGTGAAATCAGTACTAGGTGAACCATAAATATTTCTAAGAGGTAATTGAAAATAAACTCCTTTATCAAAAGATCCTTCTCCAAATTCTTCAAATGAAACATCCGTAAGAGAAAAATAGAACCCAAACTTAAGTCCATTTCTAAATCTCTTAGAAAAATCAAAGGTAGCACCTTTATCTCCAGCAAGATATTGTCCTATTGATAAGTGTGTAGTAAGTTCTAAGGGATCGAAATAGTGATAGAAATTAATGTGTCCTGTGAATGTTTCGTAATCTAAAAAATTAAAGTCAGAGCTATAATCTCTTTTTTTGACGTGAAATGCCTCAAAACCAATCCCATAATTTCTGTGTCTGTTAATATTTAGATATTCGACACCGTATCCAGCAAACATAAGTTCAAATATTCCAGCTTTGAGCAATAAGTGATGATTATCTTTTTTATCTAGGTAATTCATTTCAAACCTTTCTACGGAAATTTTATCTCCTAGATCGTTAAGATACTTTTTAATATCAGATCTTACTTGATTTGGAAAAGTTGTTACTGGTTCGAGAAATAATTCATCAAAATTATCAGAAACTGAGTATGTTAACTTTGAATCAAAAAAAACATTTTCTGAAAAGAAATGCTTAAAATAACCATCTAAGTATAACCCTCTATAAAGAAATCCTTCTCTACTAGCTATCATTGTTCTTAAAGATGGGCTTAAACTATATTCACTTAAAGGAAATTTTTCGTTTGATTGATAAATTAATTTAGAAGAATTTTTCTTTCTCTTAAAAAATTTTACATTATCTGAATTATCCAAGCTGACAACATCAGAAGTTATTTTTTTACCAAAAGAATAATTATTCACAACAACCTCTTCAAAAGTATCGAGATTAGAATAATCAAGAGACTTAATTACATTTGAGACACTTTCTCTTCTGTCAAGGTATTGATTTTGTCTTACGCCAATAACAAGTCTATTTTTTTCATCAAGAGAAATATCCTGGACATACATTTTATTTTCTTGAATTGATAAAACTAAATCTGCAAAATTGTTTCCAACTTTTTTCTTTGGTCTTTTAAAATCATTAGATTTTACGTTTAAGAAATTTTGATAAAAATCTATTGAGAAGTTTAAATCACCATCACTACCAAGAATTATCTTTGGGTTTATTTGCTTAAAAGCATTATATGAGTAAGTTAGGTAAAATTTTGATAGAGTATTTTCAACTTCTCCATTATTTCTTCCAGTAAATTCAACAGGATTTATTTCAAGAGTAACTTCATGCCTGTCATTCTTATATTTTATTGATCCAAATATGGAAGCTTTGTCCCCAGAAAAATAGTCATTAAAATCTAACTCTCCTATTGTTGAATCGAACTCTTCATTCCTACCTCTAAAACTGTCAGAAATAATCTTGAAAGGATTATCTACCTGCATACCATTAGAATATAAACCCCATCCAAGACCAAATGAATAATCAATATTCGAAGCTTTTTTTGAAAAAACTAAATATTCGCCAGAAAAAAGACCAGTTCCTACGAAATCGCTGAAACCTAAAGCGATCTGTGGTAAAAAATTGGTCTCTTCTTTAAGTAATATTTTTGTATTGAATCCTTTATCTTTATAAGATTGTCCAAGAGAAGCTGAGTAACTCATTTCAGGTATGTCAGCATAGAAAATTGATACTTCTAGCCACTCGTATGGTTGAGCTAAAATATTTGCTCTTCTAAAGGAGTCATTTATTGAAAAATTTGTTGATAAAGTTCCCTCATCATTAAATCTTGCAGAAGGCGAATAATTCGCACCTTTTGATCCAAAGAAATTTTGATTGCTTGATATATCATTACTTGAAATTAAAAATATTAAAGTTAAGAAAAATTTATTAACACATTTTATTTTCATGAATTGAGCTTTTTATCTTTATAAGTATTAATTATTAATTTGATTAATTATCTCATCTTTATAGATGAATTTATTACTTTTATTTCTACTAATTAAAAAAAACTCAACCTTATTATATAAAGCTGTAAAATTTTCAATTGCTAATTTTGATGATAATTTGCATGAATCAAATGGGTAGGCTGAAAATAAGTTTAATAAATATGAAGCAAATAACTTTTTTCCATTTATTTTTTTAATTTCGAATCTGTCCGACCACTCTAAAATAAAAATCTTTTTTAAAAAATGTGGGTTTGTTTTATTTTCTCTAACTTTATATAAAGATCTATCTAATCTATCAGAATTTATCTCAATCTTATTGTTGATGTTAAATATATTTTTATTTAAGTGTGACTTATCTAGTTTCACATAATTAGGCCCGTTGTATAGAAATACTTTATTTTTTTTAAATTCAAGCAAACATACGTCTTCACTTACAAAATCAAAATCATTTAAGAGGTGTGAGCAAATTGTAGATTTTCCTGTCCCAGATTCACCCAAAAACATGTAAGCACCTTTTTCATTACTTATTGCTGATGAATGTAATACTAATTTTTTTTGCTGATACAAACAGTAACCTAATGGAATGTTTATTAAAGCTATGCATATATCATTTGGATCAAGCTGTTCATTAAGAACATGAATAATTATTTTCCTTCCATTTTTAATTTCAAAGACCAGTTCGTTCTGTTTTTGAAATATTATGGAATGGGAGATATTGATTTGATTATTGACTCTAGATCTACCATAAAATTCAGAATTAGGTTCTTTAGAAATAGTAACTTCTATATCAAAATGTTTTTTTTTATGAGTTTTCTCTAATAAGAAAAGTTTGAGGTCTGATTTAATTACAGAATTAAAGATTTTATAATAGTACAATGAACTAGGAAATTAGCCGCTTGTTCCAATTGGATTACCATTGAAAATTACTCCGTCATCAAATCCTGCAAATTTCTCTTCTTTGATAAGTTCTTTTGCAGATCCTAAGTCTTCAATGACAGGGGTATCCCATTCAATATTTTTTGGTAAATTTTTCATAGCTCATTATTATGCATCAAGGAGCAGTATTTTTCAATGACTAGAAGTATGTTGATTACTGTCTAGGGTGTATTCGATCCATTCATTAAGCATAACCAAATTAAATATGAATACAAAAAATCCCTGATTATTGGATTTTTCAGATAAGTTCTTTTTAATTTCAGCAGATAAAAGTTTAATGTTTATAAATTTTGCAATAGGCATTGTTTCTTTTAGTTCGAAATTTTTCATGAACTCTATTGTCTGATTTTTTGCAAATGCTCCTATATTGGCTTTTGAGTTTCTTCTATAGATAGATTCAGGAAGAAGATCTTTAAGTGAATTTTTAAAGTAGTACCTAGTAATTCCTTTTTTGAGCTTTAATTTAGAAGGGACTTTTAAACATTCTTCAATTATTCTTCTATCCAAAAATGGATAAATAGCTTTTACATTATGTTGTCTAGACAGCATGTTTAATTGCTCCAGAGAAAATTCTATCATTCTGGATTCTAAAAAAAGTAACTGCTGTTTAACATCTGATCTAAATTCTAATTTTTCTCTGTTGTTTCCAATGACGTCCCTATATTTTGAGTTTATGAATTTTGACCAATCATTTATTCTATAAGCATATGGGTCTTTCTTTTCTTTACTAAAAAAATTATTAATATTTATTAGAATTGGATTTAATATTAAACTTTTTATTTGAGATCTTCTTGTTGAAATAAGTCCTTTGGACTTTAAATGGTTTATTTCAAACAATAAATCAACATATTTTTTTTCCTTTGCAAGTTCAGTTAATTTAAAAATACCATGAGATATAACCTCATCACCAAATAAACCATCAAATAAAAAATTTACTTGTTTCCTTTCGCAATCCGCATAAATTTCTTTGTGCATATAGCCATTAATAATGCCTAGTGGCTCATCAAGATATTTATTAAATTGAAGGTTTCTGTATGGTCCATCACTCTTATAATTAAGCTTTATTTTTGTATGATTAACTGAATATTTTCTTAAAAAATCTTGAATGTAATTTTCTTCTTTTGTCTCTTTTAATTTGTCTTGAGGCAATCCAAAAAATTCAACATTGAAAGTATTAAGTTCTTTTTTTTGAGATTTAGTAGCTAATATAGCTGAAATTGATGCAGAATCTATTCCGCCACTCAATGTTGAACCATATTTATTTTTTGATGTTTCAGCCATAGAATTTACTGTTTTTTTAAAATTATTGAGAAAATATTTTTCATTAAAATTTGAAGGATTTAGATTTTCAAAAAAAACTCTCCAGCAAAAATACTTTACATGTTTTTCTTTATTAAAATTAAGGTTTAAAAAATGTGAAGGCTCTACTTTTTTAATTTTTTTAAAAAAAGTTTTATTATCTGAGGAGCAAAAATCCACGATATATTCCGCAATTTTCTCTTCATCAAGCTCATTTAACTCCAGTAATTTTCTTATTGCAGATACAGAAGAACTCACTGCAATTTTATCATTATCAATGGAGTAATATATAGATCTTTGACCAAAGATATCTCTTGATACAAAACAATTATTCTTCTCTCTATCATATATAAGAAATGAGAAAGGGCCTTCCAGAACGCTACAAATTTTATTTCCAAGCTTTAAATATAATTTGTATATAAATTCTGAATCTTGCAAATTTTCACAAATTTGAAATTCTTTTTGAAGTTCACTTTTATTGAAAATCATTGAGTCTGTTAAAACTATGTATTTTTCATTTTTGAAAAATAAATCTTGTTGATTATTGTTAAAACTATTATTGACACCTTGTCCAAAAACTAAATTCTCTTGAGTATATTTAGAAATAACAGTTTTATTAGTGAAATTTATTGCATTAAACGCTTCAAGAATTTTTCTGTCATCTTTAATTTCTTTTTTGCTTAGGAAAAATAAAAAATCGCTCATGTTATCTTATGAATACTATTGAATTTAATTGAATCATCAAAGTAGAAAGTGCTAGATTCACAATCTATCCAAGCATGTGATGAAAATTTTTTATCTTTTCTAACACCTATATTGAAAGATGGAGAATATCCATTAAATTTTAAAAAATTAAATAAAGCTATTGATAAAGTAAGGCATTTTTTAATCTTTAAAACTGAAGAAAGCTTCATAAAAATTGATATTAATAATTTAAGGTTATATTTTTTTTCAACACGGATTTTCTTATCCTTCATTCTAAGGAATAATTGCTTCAGACTTGTAATCCTTAATTTAATCATTGAAGAAATCAAAAAATAAAAAACTAATAAATATATTTTTTTTCGATTTACGAAAGTGTTCTTTCTGTAACTATTCATCTATAGCTTTTATTAAGCCTTTTTTTTCAGCTAATTCTAGAAAATCTTTAACTTCTTTCGCTTTGTCTGTATCGAAATTTTTATAACTTTTTTTAATAGCATTTAAAATTGATTTTTCATCTGATACACCTTCAACTATTAAATTGTAAATGTAATATGCAGTTTTATTTAAACTCATATATTTTTCAGTATCTATGTTCAATACTATGAGCTCATCATCTGTATTGGTGGATAAGATTTCAGAATTTATAGAATATTTTTTAGTCATTTTAAAAGTTTGATGTTTGCGAAGAGATTTTATTATATTTTATTGCTAAATTTAAAATAATTAGACCAATGAATATGTAAAAAAATGCATATCCTGAAAGAATTATTATTTTTTCATAAAAATTACTCATGTTAATTAAATCTGTGTTCAATATTCCTCTTGAAAGATCAAGAGCTGTTTGAATGGGTAAAATTAAACTCAAAAACTGAATAGTATCAGGCAGTGTTTGAGCTGAGAAAAACACTCCTCCAAAAAGAGCAGCAAAAACACCAAATAATGAAGAAAAGAATGCACTTTTATGAAAAGCAATAGTAATTGATATAGAAATTAATGAAAGGCCGATATTTGAGATCATAAAAATAATGAAAATGAAAAACAGCATCGCAAAACTGTTGATACTAAGGTTCAAATCTTCAATAAACAAATTTATAAAAAATAAATAAAGGCAATATCTATAAAAAGCAAATAATAAAGGGTAAACATTAGAGCACAAATGGTAAATGGAGCCACTTATAGGCAGGCTTAAAATCTCCTCATATAAACCCGATACTTTAAATTCCTCTAACTGTCTGCTTGCATAGGAAATTAATAATTGAGATATATCAAGGAAACATATCCCAATAGCAAAAAATACAAAAAGATTTTTGTTCGATAAAATACTATTTTCCTGGTCTGTAATAAACGCTGTTAGAAAATAAAAAATTAAAATTTGAAAAAAAACGTAAAAAATTGAGAATAGAAATCTTATCTTATAGCTTTTTGCAATATTAAAATCTCTCAAAAAAATGATACTTATAAGATTTACTAAACTTAAATTTCTCATAATCTTATTTCCTTTTGATATATATTTGTAAATAAGGCTTTATCGTGTGTAGCTATTATGAGTGCAGAACCTTTTTTTTGCAGATGCAAAATTAATTTAATTAGTATATCTTTTGAATCTTTATCAAGGCCTATTGTAGGCTCATCCATTAAAATAAATTTTGGGTTATTAGCCAAAGCTTTAATTATTGATACTTTTTTCTTTTCACCAATTGATAGATTAAAAAATCTTTTTTTCATTAAATCAAAGGGCAAGTTTAAAGCACTAAATAGTTTATGAGTTTTTGAAATATTAATATTTCTTAGACCCAAGAAAAATTGAAAATTCTCTTCAACAGTTAATCTTGGAAAAAAACAATTTTCATTTGAAGATAGATATGATATTTCGTGACGTTTAATTTGTTTGGAGAAAGATATTTCACCTAAATCTGCGTTTAAAATCCCATTTATTACTTTTAGAAGTGTGGTCTTACCTGAGCCATTGGATCCTGTAAGTAAAAAGATTTCTCCAAAATCAATCTTGAAACTTTTTTTGGTAAGAACTTGGGTTTTCTTTAAACCTTGATTTGTCTTTGATATGTAAGATTTTTCTATGTTGGATATTGTAAGTGCTGTTTTACTCATTACTTAAATCTTTGAGAAGTTTTCTTACTCTTTTTTGATATTTTCTTCTGTTTGAGCTAAATATTACCCAAAATAAGGATGGCATTGTCTGTCTAATTTGTCTAATTATTCTTTTAAATAAGTAGTAAAAATAGTTCAAAAAATGAATTTTTAATCCAAATTCAGAATGTATTTTTTTTATTGAAAAAATTCCATAAACAGTGCTAATTAATCCTTTTTGATAAAACTGTTGTACTCTTTTATCTGCTTGATTTAAAAAAATAAGATCTTCGAATTCGTTAGAAATATTTTGGTCAAGAGCCTTTAGATTAATTTTTCCATCAAAGTTGATGGGATAATACTTTTCAAGTAGCACAAAACTATAAAGAAGCTCATTTTTAAGTTTATATACTTCAGATTTTACAATTAAATCCTCAAAGTCTATGACCTCAATAGAAATAATTTTAAAAAGATCATGAAGATATATTGGCCCGTTATCAAAACCATGTTTCTTTGTTGCATGATAAATAAGATTAAGAATTAGATCGTTTATATTAGGAAAATATATTTCTGTATTTCTTAGAATTTTAATACTTACATTTTTTAAAAATTCTTTAGAAATTAAGCACTCTTGTTCGTTATTTTCATGAATTTTTAAATGAAGGTCTATAGTTGTTCCTTCAACATCTCTAAAAATAGGCAAATGATATCGTAAAAAATCTTTTGATAATTTTAGTTTACTATCAATCTGGTCTGCATAGAAACCTTGCGAGTTTAGGACTTTTAAGACTTCTTTAAATTTATCTTTATTAATTAATATATCGATATCTCTCATTTGCTTCATGATAGGATCTTGATAATTTCCATAAAACAAAGCTATGCCTTTGAGTGGAACATACTTTATTTTTTTTTCATTAAGTTTTTCAAAGATTTTTTTTGATTTTCTAATTGTTTCGAATACATGGACATCACTTTTCTTTAATTTGCTTTGCTTTTTTTCATCAAATATTTTTTTTTCTATATTATTTTCATTTAAGAAATTTTGAAGAAATTTTTCTAACCTATATTTATTAATTATATGTAAAAGCGTTTGATACTCATTTTCAGATAGCTCATTAAATTCACGGAAAGTTGATTTCTCTAAGAATAGATTAATAAGAAAATTTTTTACTTTACCAGAAGTAACTAGGTTCATTGGCCCTTGTGATTAAAAAGAGCAGGTATAGTTAAGATAAGAATTTTTAAGTCTAAAAAAAGTGACCAATTTCTTAAATATTTAAGGTCATATGAAATTCTTTTATCCATCTTTTCAATTATATCTGTCTCTCCCCTTAAACCATTTACTTGCGCTAGTCCTGTCATGCCAGGCTTTGCCCTATGTCTCGACATATAGCCAAATATTTTTTTACTGTAATATTCATTATGCTCAGTAGCATGTGGTCTTGGCCCAATAATAGACATATCACCTCTGAGAACATTAAAAAGTTGTGGCAACTCATCCAATGAAGTTTTTCTTAAAAAATGGCCTATTTTAGTAATCCTCTTATCATTCTTTTTTGCCTGTATCAAATTATCAGATTCATGCAAAAACATTGTTCTAAATTTATAAATATTAAAAATTTTGGCATTCAGTCCATTTCTCGGTTGTTTAAAAATAATTGGTCCTTTAGATGAAATCTTTATGAGGATTGAGATTAAAATTAACAATGGAAATAAAAAAATTATTGATATTAATGAAATAACAATGTCAAATGCTCTCTTTAGATAAATAGATTCATTATTATTCAAGTTTGAAGCATTTAAATGCACACCTTCAAAATCAAAAATATTCAGGTATTCAATATTCAGTGAATCAATTAAAAATTTAGGCGGCAACCAAAATATATTTGCGGAGGTTTTAATATATATTTCTTGTAATACTTTTAAATCTTTCAATTGTGATTTTGAGAAGGATGCATAAACAGTTTCAATATTTTTTTGATTAATAATTTCTGTTGCATTTTTTATATTCTCATTTGAAATTGTATAAATTTTTTTAATTTCTTGATACTTCAGTTTTTTAATGATTATTTTTGATATTTCATTTGTTCCAATAACAAGTACTGCCATATTTCTGAAATCACTAAAATTTAAATTTTTGTTATTTTTTGAAATCATAAAAATTAAAGTAAAAGTACTCATATAAATAAAGAGGTAGACAGTAATGATAAAAATTAAATTTATACTCTTTAATGAGTCATTTAAGAGATTAAGAAAATATAAATTACTTATTGCAAAGGCTATAGCAACAGTCCAGCTAAATCCAATCCTTGAGATTACTCCTAAAATCTTTTTTGCATGTATAACTCTAGTAATTAGTGTCATGAATATAACTAGAGGAAACAGCATAATAACAAAGTTTCTAATAGAATTTCTTTCAGCAATAGAAATATCAAAAATAAATATTGGTAAAAAATTAAATATGATAAAAAGTATAAAATTTATAAGAATAAAATTTCTTAATCTTATAAATGCTTTAATTTTATTAATGAATAATTCCATCTTTAGATTTCAATAGTATTTTGGTTACTGACTCTTCTAAACTTAATCTCTTTGGTTGTAAATCATTATCAATGTTTGAACAATCCAAAACTGAATATTTCGGTCTTTCAGCAACATTTGGATTTTTTTTTGATCTAATTGGCACTAATTTAGCCTTAAAATCAATTCCTATTTTTTCTCCTTGGTCAAATATAATCTTAGAGAATTCATACCAACTTAAAGCTTTTTTTCCACAAAAGTGATATACCTTATTTTTAAATTTTTTTAATTTATTTGAATCAATAATTTTAAATATCATTTCAGCTATATCATTTGAATCTGTCGGACACATAATTTGATCATCCACAACCTCTACTTTTTCCTGATTTTTTAACAATAGAATCATAGTTTTTACAAAGTTTTTACCAAATTCACTAAATAAAGATGAGACCCTGAAAATAATAAAATTACAGCCAGAACTTTTTATAGTCTTTTCCCCCATATACTTTGAAAATCCATAGTGATTTATTTGTTTTGGAACATCTGTTTCAGTGATTGGATTTTTGAAGGAGCCATCAAAAACATAATCTGTAGAAAAATGTATCAGAAGACAGTTATTTTTTTTACATTCTTCAGAAAGAAAATTTAGAGCATGTGTATTTATCTTTGAACATTTTTTTTTATTTTTTTCGCTTGCATCAACATCTGTATATGCTGAACAATTTATAAAAATTTCTGGATTATGCTTTAAAAAAACACCTTCAATTTGTTCAGAATTAGTAAGATCTAGATCTTTCTTAGTTAAGGATAAGGCATTATCAAATTTCTTAGAGATACATGTGCCTAATTGACCTGAAGAACCAGAAATTAAAATCTTCATAATTTTAGATCTTTGAAACTGGGGTTATTTTTATCCTTTTTAGAAATAATAGGATCATTAACCGGCCATTTAATATTCAAAGTTTTATCATTCCATTTAATTCCTTGTTGATCATATGCATCATAATATTCTGTACATTTATAAAGAAAATCCGCACTTTTTGAAATGACTTGGAAACCATGTGCAAAACCCGGAGGAATCCAAAAAAACTGTTTTTTATAGTCTGATAAAATTACTCTTACCCATTCGCCATAAGATGGGCTTTCTTTTCTTAAATCAACTGCAACATCGAAAACTTCTCCATTTAATACACTCACTAACTTGCCTTGTGGGTTTATAGTTTGAAAATGTAACCCTCTTAAAGTTCCCATTTTCGAGTGTGAATGATTATCTTGAACAAAATCATAATTACCTATAATTTCACAAATTTTAGTTTTATTAAAAGTCTCAAGAAAATAGCCTCTTTCATCATTAAAGACTTCTGGTTGTAAAATTTTGCAATCTTTAATTTTTGTTTCTATTACCTTCATTTTTTATTTACCAAATTTTTTAAATATTGGCCATATTCATTATCAGAATATCTTCCAGCAGACATTAATATTTTATTTCGATCGATCCAACCTTTCTTGAATGCTATACCTTCCAAACATGCAATTTTTTCACCTTGTCTTTTCTGAATGGTTTGAACAAATGTGCTTGCTTCGATTAGAGAATCAATAGTGCCTGTATCTAGCCATGCAAAACCTGATTCTAATTTTTCGCAACAAAGGGCATTTTTGGATAGGTACATTTTATTTATATCAGTAATTTCTAACTCACCCCTTGGTGAGGGTTTCAATGATTTTGCATAGTTTTTTACTTCATTGTCGAAAAAATATAAACCTGTACATGCAAAGTTGCTTTTTGGATTCGAGGGTTTCTCTTCAATTGATTCTATTTCGTCTCTAGTGCCAAAGTTAACTACTCCATATCGTTCAGGATCCTTAACAGGATATGCAAATACTGTAGCTCCAGAGGTTCTATTACATGCTGATTTCAGAAATTTTTTAAATTGAGGCCCATAATAAAAATTATCGCCAAGTATCAAAGCAACATTATCAGGACCTATAAATTCATCGCCTAATATAAAAGCATCAGCAATTCCTTTTGGCTCATCCTGTATTGCATATTCTATAAATATTCCATAATTTGAACCATCTCCAAGTAAATTTTTGAAGCTATTTATGTCTCTTTTTGTGCAAATTATAAGAATCTCCCTTATATCTGCTTGCATTAAAACTGACAAGGGATAATAAATTAAAGGTTTGTCATATATTGGAAGCAATTGTTTAGAAATACTAAATGTCAGAGGATAAAGCCTTGAACCTGATCCACCTGCTAGAACAATCCCTTTTTTAAATTTTTTCATTATTCAACCCCAATCTTGATAAATCGCCTGACTCTAAAAGTATATTTTGCCACCAATCTCTATTTTCGATATACCAATCAACTGTCTTTTTTATTCCATCATCAAAATCTACTGAAGCTTTCCAGCCTAGATTATTATGTAATTTTGATGAATTTATGGCATATCTAAAATCATGGCCTGGTCTGTCTTCTACAAATGTAATTAAATCCTTATAAGATTTTTTCTCGAGAGGTATTTTTTTATCCAAATAGTTACATACTTTTGTGACAACTTCTAAATTTGAAAGTTCTTGGTTACCACCTATATTGTATGTTTCACCAACTTTTCCATCTTGCAAGACTTGATATAAAGCTTGTACATGATCTTCAACAAAAAGCCAATCCCTTACCTGACTTCCATCTCCATATATGGGTATGTTCTTATTATTGAGTGCAGAAATAATAATAGTTGGAATCAGCTTTTCAGGAAAATGATAAGGTCCATAATTATTGGAACAATTAGTAATTATTGTCGGGAGTTTATATGTTCTCTGCCAAGCTCGAACTAAATGATCCGAAGCAGCTTTAGAAGCAGAATAAGGTGAACTTGGATCATAGTTTGATGATTCTGTAAATGCTTCAGAACTTTTGTCTAACGAGCCATAAACTTCATCAGTACTTATATGTTGAAATAAAAAAGACTTATTATTTTTTTTGCAAAATTCTTCAAAAAATAATAGTGAGTTCTCAAGCAAACTATATGTACCATTGATATTTGTATTCAGAAATACTTCTGGAGAATCTATCGATCTGTCAACATGACTTTCTGCTGCTAAATGCATCAAAGCATCTGGCTGGTATTTAAAGAATAGTTTTTTAATTTTTTCTTTATCTGCTATACAGGTTTTTTCAAATTTATATCTTGAATTTTTTTCACAGTCATTAAGTGATTTAATATTGCTAGCATAAGTAAGGCTATCTATATTGATAACACTATGTTTGGTATTTTTTAAAAGAAACTTTACAAGATTTGTTCCTATAAAGCCTGCTCCACCTGTTACAAATATTTTCATTTTTAAATATTATTCAAAAAAAATTTGTACTCTTCCAAAATTTTCTTCCATTTGAAGAATTTTTTATAACGAAGAAAAATATTCTCACTGAATTTATTATAATTTACGTCATTTAAATGAACATCAAATAAAATTTCTAATTCATCAAAGGTTTTGAAGTAAAAAGCGTTTTCACCTAAAACCCATCTATTAAAAACATTATCATTAGCAATAACATTATTTTTGCAAGCCATCGCTTCAACTAAAGAAGGATTTGTGCCCCCAACAGTATGGCCGTGAAAATAAAACTTTGAAAACACTCTTAATGTTTCAATATTACTTTGCTTGTAGATTGTTCCAAGAAATTTAACTTCTGAACTACTTTCAGATAATAGTTTTCGATGGTACCTATTTTTTCTATCAATATGACCTACTATAACTAATTTAATTCCTCTGTGATTTTTTGAAAATGCCTTCACAGCCTGTAATATTGAATTCTCCGGCTCTAGCCTTGCTACAATCAGACAATAGTTATTTCTTTTTAGTCCATAATTTTCTAAAAGCTCTTCAGAGTAATTAGTTGGTTCATTTGCTCCATATGGGATCATTTTGACATTTTCCATTTTCTTAAACCTACATATATGGTTCTCAATCTCAGGGTTATCAGCTATTAAATATGTGCCAATCTTTCTAGCAATCATTTCATTAAACCAAAACCATGCCTTTGCTAAAGAGCCCCACTTATCTCTTTTCCATTCAATACCATCCATATTAATTATATTTTTCTGACCTTTTAAAAAATTGAGTATATTGAATACTGCAGAATTATAGCCGAGCGTCATAACCACTCCGTCTTTTGTAATGGAGTCCATAACAGATAAAAAATCAAATACTAATGTAGATACAGGCCCATTGATTGGGACCTTAATATGGATTCTATCAATTTCCTTATAATTGCTTTCATATTTTTTAAAGAATCCATATTCTTGGTTATAAACAGTAACTTTCCACCCATTTTTTGTTAAGTAAAGTGCTAATTCTTCTGCAAAAGTTTCAAAACCCCCATGAGAAGCAGGAAGGCCTCTAGTTCCGAGAATTAAAAGTTGTTTCTTATTTATTTTTCTTTGTTGCGCTTCCAAACAGCATCCCCTTAATTTTTACTAATTTGGGCCAATATTGTCCCAAGAGCCTCTTTGCAGGATTACTATCTTCAGGAAACCATTGAGTGGACCTTTCTTCTATTTGATTATTTTTGGAATGAGTATACGCATAAGTAGCAATTGACCTTCTAAATTCATTTTTCGGAAAATTTATTTTTTTATAGCCATGCAGAGTAAAATTTTTAGTAAGCATAATTACACATCTGTTAAAAATTGGTTCAATTTTTTTTATTTCCCCTCTAGCTTTTAAATGCTCTATCTCAAGCTCACCTCTATATTCCTTTTTCCAAGATTTATTAAGATAAAGCAATATATTAAGCTCTCTAATCCACTCATTATTTTGAGGGTGCACATTAAAATCTACATGCATGTCAAGAAAACTACCCTCGCCGCCTTGATGCAATCCTCCACCATGAAATTCTGGATCAACAAAAACTTCCTCACCAGTTATTTTACAAATAAAGTTCTTAAATCTATCACTTATGAGATCCTCATATATTTCATTAAATTCCGGCCCAAATGATCTAAAATTTGATTTCTCAAATTTATTTTTTGCAAATACATAATCTCTACTTTGATTAATTTTATGCTCTATTGGATTAGGTAGATTTTCTACAATTGAATTGATCTTTTCATTGCAAAAATTATCAACAACTATATGAGGAAATGGTGAAGCGTCAGCGTATTCCTGTTCATATTTATCTGAGAGATTTTCTAATTTTTCAAAATTAATCATGTTGCTGTTAAAATGTTTAACTTTTAAACATTTTACTAAAATGGCTTATTGATTAATAGTGCAAAGCTAGCTAATTTTTCTGAAATCAATGAAAAATTTAGGAAATTTATCAGACATGACTTTAGCAATTTTATTTATGAATTTATTATCTGCTGTATCTAAAAGAGAAAACATTATCGTACATGAGTCGATTCCAAATAATGGCTTTGAGTAAATAACAGAGTTGCTCCAAAATCCAACTAATAAATTAAAATTATTAGTAACCATTAAATACTCAGCCGAAACATCGTATTCTATTATGCTAAGCTCTAAAAATTCTTGTTTTAAAAGTTCAATTGACTTTATTTTTTTAGTGGAACTTCTAGGGTGAAATTTAAAATATATTTTCTTAATTCCTTTAAGTTTCAAAGATTTTATAAGTTGTTTATAAATATCTATTTCCAACTTAAAATCACAATAACTATCTTCGTATAATGTCTGGCCAATCACTAGAGCTGAATTTGATGTATTGAGAATTATTGAATCAGAGGGCTCAGTTTTTTTGATTATTTTGACTAGATCATCCTTAAAATCTAATAGTGATTCTGTTGGATAGTTTCTATTTTGCTTATCGGGAAAGAAAAAATATCCCCTTTCAATTTCTTTAAGATTGGTTGGGTAATAAAAGTGATAAACACCCAATATTTTAGTAACGATAGTTTTGATTAAATTTTTAAAGAAATTTGTTTGAAGCAATGGAAATGGAAGATAATCACAAACACCATCCTCAATCTTTACAGCTGAGTGTTTTTTATTAAACGATCGAATCAATAAAGAGAGAAATGATTCACTATTAAAATAGTAAATATTCTTTACTTCAAGGGCAGAAAAAAATCTTTGAAGCTTTGCAAATTTATTTTTTGCAAAAAAATAATTCTTTAAGGAAAATATATTTCTAAAATAAAGTGGCTCAACGTTTATCTCTTTTAATATGTCCTTTTTATTTTGAATTGAATTTTTAATGGACTTTAATGATTTTTTTGAGCTATATTCGATGATGTATTTATCGTTCTTGCCAAAAAATATTTTTGCTAAATAGGCGTGCCATGGTGACCCAACTACAAAAACGTTATAGAAATTTTCTTTCATTATTAAAGCTTATAGAGATTCCAATAGTCAAAAAGAGCAATAAGAACAGGTTATAGTAATATTTTAGAGGGAAGATCATTGATATTAATATTAAAGTAAAAATCATCATCCTCTCATATGAGTTGGGTCTAGAAGACATATATAGAAAAATATATATTCCATAATAAATAATAGTTCCAAAAAAACCTATGTCGATCATAGTTGCCAAATATTCATTTTCGATCTTTCTCATGTCTTGAATCACTCCTGAATTATGTTCACCTACGCCATGTCCAAAAACTGGTGCTTCCGATATCTTCTCAAATGCTATCGGATACCCTTCAAGCCTACCAAGCGCGGAACGCTCATTGCCAATATTTACAATATTTTCAATAAATTGATATTCGCTGGTGAAATAACCAAATGACTCATAACTTGTTAAAGCAGTATAAAAAAATACTAAAAATCCAAAAATAAAAAATGCAAGAGAATACCAAAGCACTTTTGATGAGGAGAAAACTTTTTGCCAATTAAAAAGAAGGGTTACAAATATAAATAGAATTAAGGTTGATCTTGTTAAAGTCATTACTAAGCCAAAGATAAGTATGAGAAATGTTGCACCACTCAAATATGTATTTGAAGTGCTATATTTCTGATGTAGAAATAACGCAGAAAGCAAATAAATTGAATATGGTATTGGGCCAGCAAAACCACCATTATACCTTCTAATATCTGAGCCAGAAATATAAAAAGAATCTGACAGTCTTGTATCGGTCCAAAAATTTTGTTTATAACCTAAGCTTAAATAGAAGCTTTCTGGCAAGAAAGATAAAAGCATGGAAATAAAAACAGAAAAACAAGCCACATAAATATAAATTCTTAAAAGATCTTTTTTAATACTGTTTGAAAGTTTTATGGTTAAAGTCAAGGCTAGCAGAACAAAAGGGAAGGTGTGGACCTTAAAAAAATTTAAGATGTCTCCTTCAAGCGTTCTGAATGATGTTGCTAAAATGTAAATAAAGAATATAAAAAGTAGAAAAAAAAGTTCTTTATACTTGCTGTGAAATTTCCCACTATTAGCTAGCCACAATACTGCAGCAAACATAAGAATTATTTCATCCCAATAGGAAAGAATAGGGATGAAGGAATTAAGTATATTTACAAATAATAAGGTATTAAATGGCACTAATAAAATAAAAGCGAATAAAGCGTATTTTAAAAACATTAATTCCTTAAGCTAAAGTATTACTTAAATAATAAGGCCTTAATTTTAAAATTGAAAAGTTCTTTTGTATCAGGGTCTAGTAAATCAAATAAAAACCTTGCAAATATTAATGATATAAGTGTTGCTAAAGATGCTCCTATGATTCCATAATTTGGAATAAATATTAAGTTTAAGAATATGTTTAATGTTAAAGCTATTGAGGCTCTTTGAAGTATTTTTTTTTGCTTTCCTTCAATAAGAAAATATCTATCTGAAAAACTACTCATACATGAAAAGATACTTGCCCAAAATAATACTATCAAGACATTTGAAGATTTGATGTACTCATGACCAAATACTAGAGTAATTATTTCTGCTGAAAATATAGAAATTAAAATTGATAATAAAATACTTAGATACAGTCCTATTTTGAGAAAATTAACAAAAAGAATTTTGTAACTATCTTTATTTTTTTCTCGCTCTTTAGTTAAAACTGGCAGAATTGAAAGGCTAAAAATTATTGGAAATGTTAACCAAGATTCATAGATTTTATGAGCAGCTGAGTAATAGCCAAGCTCTTCAAAACCTAAAAAATATCTAATCATAAACTGATCGAATCTTGTCAGTAGAAATGTCAAAGAAATACTTAAAACTATAGGCCAAGAAATATGAATAAGTTTTTTTGCAAGAGAAAAATCAAAGCTATATACAAATTTATTTAAATTAGAATTTGTAAAAGACAGTGCTGAAAATAAAAGAATTGATATCAACAAATACTCCAAAATAAAAGTAAGAAAAATCAATACTAAGTCTTGATAAAAAATTGCTATAAAAATTCTAAATAAAACTATAAATATTTGTACTATTGATTTTAATGAAGATGAAATAAAAGCTTTAACTTCTGATTGGTAAAAATAATCTATTACGTAAAATGGTACAAAAAAAATAGATAAAGAAATTAATAATATGCCTGATTGAATTGTCTGATCTTTTTCAATGAATATTGCGAAAAGTGCTACTAATAAATAGCAAAGGGATGAAATTAGGAACATTAATTTGGAAGTTGTACCCATCAGATTACTTAAGTTTTTACTTTTTGACATTTCATTAATTGCGACAGTATCCATCCCCATTTTAGAAAGCGATAAAATTAAAAAGAAAATTGAGAATATATACGAATAAATACCCCACTCATCTACAGTAAAGTTCCTTGTGATTGCTATTGCTACGGAAAAATTAGATATGAATCTAAGTATTTGTTCAATTATCATCCAAAGAGTATTAGGTGATGTTTGTAAAAATGATCTTATTGCAGACAACTAATTTTCCTCATTGATGCTTTTTATAAATTTTTCAGCAATAATTAAATCTTCTGGAGTGTCTACAGCAATACTTACATTTTTAACTTTTACCATTTTTACTTTTATACCAAGTTCTAAAAATCTTATAATTTCAATATCTTCATTAGCTTCAATGAACATTTTTGATTTACAGTTTGAAAATTCTCTGAGATGTTGATGGTTAAATCCATATATACAAACTTGCTTATATTTAGGAGAACCCATTCCATTTTTGTTAAAGGGAATATCACCTCTTGAAATATAAATTAAATCATTCTTATCAGAAAAGACCACTTTAGGCACTGAATAATCATTCATTTCATCAGAACGTATTTCACAATAACAATTCAACACATTAGAGTCATCATTTTCCATGATGCTAAAGATAGCCTTTATATCTTCATGATTTATGAAAGGTTCATCTCCTTGAACGTTAATGTAAAAGTCGTATTTTAATTTTCTTGCTACCTCAGCAATTCTATCAGTTCCTGTAAGATTTGATTCTGAAGTCATAATGCAATTTCCCCCAAATTCTTTAACAACTTCTTGAATTTCTTGTGCGTCTGTAGCGATAAAGGTTTTATCTTTCCCTACAGCTTGTACACATAAATCATAAACATGTTTAACTAATGGTTTGCCGTCAAGAATAGCTAATGGTTTGCCTGGGAATCTTGAAGATTTATATCTTGCAGGAATTACAACTATACCTTTTTTCATATTATCAATATTATAGAGATTGAAGAGTCTTTAGGTTTTTTTTAGTGCAAAATTTTTGTAATTCTGTAGGTGAATTTGAGTACTTCAAAAGTCCAATGAAATTAATATTGGCTTCAAGGGATGCCTCTGCATCATTAATAGAATCTCCATAATAAATGAAATTATAATCATTAAATTTCTTCTTTAGATCTAGAATATTATTTAATTTGCTTCTTGGGCCCCCAAAAATTCTTTCTTCAGGAATAATTTTTATTTTTTCGGGTAGAAAAGATCTTAATTCACATTGATCTGAAGCTGAAACAATAAATACTTTTTCTTTAGAATAAATTGATTTAATGAAACTAACGTTGCTTTTGATTAATTTACAATTCTTGTAATCAATCATTAGAGAGCTTTCGTATAACTTTCTAACTTTGGATATTTTCAAATCATCGCACTCTTCACCAAGTATTTTGCTTATCATTTTAAAATGTTGGTCTCTTGAAAGGCCAAAATTTGATTTAAAAAAATTTAATGCTTCTTGAACTCTATCATCAGAAAAATTGAAACATCTTAAAGCTTTAGACAAACTTTCAATCTTAAAATTATTTGAATCTAGTATTACTCCATCACAGTCAAAAATATTTATATTTGCTTTATAATTCATGAAGATATTTAAATATTAAATATGGATTGCAGCTCAATATCATAGTTTGTTGGCGTGAGAGATTTAATATCTAAATTTTTTGTTTTCAATATCGCTAAAAGAGAATTCATTTCTTTATTTTTAATATCATCTGATTTGTAACCTTCAAATCCGCATAGTTTAAAACTGCTAGCTTTAGATGATATAGAGAAAGCTAAAGCATAAGCAAAAGTTAACCTGCTTGGAAGAATGCAATGATCATCATTTGCTTCAAACATGCTTTCTTTGATGCTTATACCATAGTCAAAGTTAATATTTTCAACAATTTTGTTTGATTCAGTAAATAATTTTTTAGGGGCTATAAAAGAATAATTTGATTTTTCATAATGTTCGATTTCTTTTCTAAATTTTTCATTATGGGTTATCGCAACAGCATCAAATACAATATTTGAGAATTTTTTTGGAATATTAATACTTATTACATAAGGAGATTTCTCGTCTATATAATCATTAATTGCATCATGATATTTTCTAAATGATTCTGTTTGAGCGATTAGTAAAACTTCTTTTCCGTAAAGAAAGTCAGTGCATTTGTTTCCTCTTATAACACCACTCGTTGGCTTTAATTTTGATATTGCTGCTGTTAAGAAATTCAGTGAATATGAATTAGGTTTATCTATTCTAGACAAATCATCAATAATATCTAACCTTTGTGATTTACTAATAGTTTGATCAGCACATATTTCTTGTACATATGTTGGGTGAATACTTTTAACAGCTCCCATAAAATATTCGATTGAAGAACCCCAGCCATAATGGCTTTTCATTGGTAAGAATATATTTGAAACTAGGTTCGATATTTTATTTTTGTTGAAAGACTTAGTGTAAAAAGATTCATCTAAAACGATATATTCTGTTTGGGTATTACCAGCGCCTCTTCCCATCCCAGTAACGGTACAATCTAACCACTCACATCCGCTATTGAAAGCAACTTTTGTATTCTCCAATGCTCTATCCTTATTATTATGTGAATGAAAGCCTATAGGTTTTGACCAATGTTTTTTTATAGCTGAAATAATCTTATTAATATCTTTTTCATCCATTGAGCCAAGAGAATCTGCAAAATAAAGCACATCTAAAGAATTATTTTTTGATATGTCTGCGACTAAATTTTCTATAACTTTTAATGGCTGCTCAGAAGCTTGCATCATATTTAGACCTACTTCATAACCTTTATCTTTAAGCAGTTCTACACTCTCTAGGATTTCGATAATTTCATGAAAATGTGCTGCTATTCTAACAAGGCCAATTTTTTCATTCTTACTATCATCAAACAGCTTTTCTATTGCTTGCTCTTGGCTAAGCCCAGAATTTAAAATTGTTTTTGCGTCTACCATAACTCCATATACAGGGCCATCTGGAAGATTAAGCCTGCTCAAAAATTTTTTAGTAGTATAAGCGTGTGCTCCCAAGAAAGTTTTAGAATCAAATTGACGTAAACCAAGCTCTACATAGTCAATTTTTGATTCAGCTATAGCATCAAGATATAAATTAACTGTATCTTCTTCAAAATCCCAATTATTGTAATAGCCACCATCTCGGAGTGTGCAGTCTAAAATTTTCATGAGTAGGAATGATAATATTTTATGAGCTAATTTTAAACATTAATTAACTTTATGTATGTTATCAGCCCATTTTTTACATAAATCATGAATATTATTCATAATTTGGAAATATTTTTCTTCATCATATTTCACTGGATCAGCTGTAATAACTGTGTCATCAAGACAATTAAAAATGAATGCTTTGTTGGAAAAGGTTTTATATTTTTTTGTAAATAATTCATAAACTTCAAAATCCAGCAAAATAATGAGATCAAAATTCTGAACATCTCTTCTTGAAAGTATTCGTGGAGTATGGAAAAACGGTTTTATATTTTTCGATTCTAAAAACTTTAAAGATCTTGGATCCATGCTATTTTTAAAAAAATTTATCATACCCCTAGAGGAAACCTCATAATCCGGTCCAAGCATATCTTTCAGGGTTGCCATAGCAACTGGACTTCTGCAGAAATTTGCCTTACAAACTATTAAAATTTTCTTAATTTGATGAGGAAAGTTCATCTATCTGACGTAAGAAAGAGGTGAATGGAAATAATTGAGCAATTACTCTGTTCCATCTAGTAATACCTTTTGTACCAACTACAACCATATCTCCTGGTTGCAAATAAAAATTTGATGAAACAAATAATTTACTAGGATCACTTAAATCTATTCTGAAAATTTTTGGTGTAGGGGTATTTCTCACAACGTAAACCATACTTGGATCTGAAGAAGTGGGATTCATTCCCCTAGATTCACCAAGAGCGTCAGATAAACTTATTGGTTCGATACCTAGAACAATTTTTGTTGGATTAAGCACCTCACCCAGCAGGTATATATTTCTATTTGTATTAAATTTTGTAACAGTGACATCTAATTGAGGTTCAATGAATTGACCTGTTAATTTTTCTGTAATTAAATTTCTTATTTCTTTTACTGTCATCCCTTCAACTTTAACCATTCCAACGTATGGGAAAAAAATATTCCCATCATTATCTACTGTTCTTGCATTGAGAGGGTTATTCATTTGATATGCTGCATTAACTGGAAAAACCTCATCTAAGCCCCACACGATAAATGTAAGAATATCTCCAGGAGCTACAATATAATCTTCAAGATTTTCACTGAAAACTATCTCATCGGGTTCTAACTCATTGACATCTATAACTTTTAAAACTTTGTCCAAGCTTTCTATATAAATTTCATCAGATGAAAAGCCAGTTTGTATGTTCTGCATACCTGGGGAAATTGTACAAGCACTTAAAAATAAGGCACAAATAAAGTTAATTTTTCTCATCTTCACTATATCCATAATCGTAATTACTGTAATACTTATATGAATAGTAATCATAATAGTAAAACCCATCTGGTTTCTCAAAGGAATTATAGATGACATATTCAACTGATTTGCCAACTGTATTAAATTCAATAAGAGTTCTATACAAGTCATCAATTTTACTTTGATCGTGCCTTGCGACTAATAGAAGATGATCAGAATATTTAGATAAGGCAATACTGTCTGAAACAGCTAGAACTGGTGCAGTATCAAAAATGATAAAATCAAATTCTAATTTAATTCTTGAAATTAATTCTCTAAATATTGGAGAATCAATGGAACTAAAAACTTTTGATGAGGATTTTGTAGGTCTTGGTATGAGGCTTAAATATTCATCGACCTTAAATTTTTTTAAATCTATGTTTTCCTGAGAGAAAATGTTTGTATCAGATTTATTGATATCAAAAAAAGTATGCAACTGGCCTCTTCTGTGATCCATATCAATTAAAATTACCTTTTTATTTCTTTTTGAAAGTGTCTTAGCTAAATTAACTGAAGTTGTTGATTTTCCAACAGACTTAGTAGCTCCAATAATTTGTATAACCTTACATCCTTCAGAGTTATCTTCTTCTGCTATCAATGAAAGATTAGTTGCTAACGCATCTATTGAATCACCGTATTCCCTTTTATTTTTAAACATATTTGACAGAACTCCTAAGAGTTTGAGGTCTGGAAGCTCTTCAACAATATCTGAAGGGATCTGAATTCTTGAGAAAAATCTTCCCCTAATCAATGCATACATAACACCAAGGACGATGGACAATACTATTGTAAACATTAAAGAAGCTAAACCTCTAGGACTAACTCTTGGACCTCTGAAAGCCTCATCAACTATAAATGCGTTACCCAAAGTAGAGGCCTCAATAATGGAGAACTCTAATTCTCTTGCAAGTAAATCCTCAAACAGAACTTGATTTATTTGTACATTTCTAAATAAATTTACGTACTCTTGTCTCGTTTCTGGTAATGATTCAATTACCATATTTAGTTTATCTTGTTGATTTTTTAGTTCTATTTTTTGGTTTTGCAACTGGACTAAAATTGGGTTTGAAGATGTATAAATAGATTTGATCTCTGCTTCTCTTAATTCTAATTTTTTCAATTCCTTATCAAGAAAAATTACCTCTTCTACAATACCTTCAACTTCCAACTCAATGTCAACACTTGTTATCGATTTTTTAAAATCATTCAACTCTCTTTCAGCTTGTTTTAAATCATTTTCAACTTTTAAAGTTTGTGCCTTAATAAAGCTAAGTGATTTTTGTGCTTCTAGGACGTTCCTCTCAACTCCTTTTTCAATGTAGATATTATTTGCTTCATTAACTATATCCTTCCCGAGTTCAACATTTTTAGTTCTTAAGCCAATACCTAAAAGAGTTGGTTGATTGAAAAAATTAACATTTCCTATATATTTCTCTAATGTAAGAGCTGCTAAGAACGTTTTGATAGCTGAATCATAATCGATTACAGATATTGTTGTATCTTTGTTAATAACTTCCTCTTGGAAATTTTCAATTACAAAAGTTATATTTTCGAATTCAATTTTTTTTCCCAGTATGTCTTTAAATTTTTTTGTCTTGCCATCAGCAGTTATTGATAACTCGTCATCATCACTTATATTCAGAGTGAATTGAGATGAATCTAAATCATTTAGCAAATTTACATTGCTGAAATCAATTTTCTTAGAATTTAAGGGGTCAACATATCCATCTATAAATATATTTAGATCAAGCCTTTTTATTATCTCTTCTTGATTAGTTCTTGATTTATATAGATAAATTTGCTCATCTAAGCTAATTCTTTCACCACCCCCGCCTATAATTTGCTCATAACTACCAATATTTGATGACTTTCCATCTACTTGGATAAGACTTTGAATTTCATAAATTCTGGGAGAAAAAATAAAATAAGCCAGCCATATAAGCAAACAAACAATTCCAATGAAAATTATTCTGTAAATATTGAAAGCAATATATCTGAAGTATTTGCTGAAATTTAGTTCTTCATTAATCTGATTTGAATTTAACATTTTACAAATTATACACCTTAATGGTGCCCAGGGCCGGACTTGAACCGGCACGAAGTTTCCTTCGAGGGATTTTAAGTCCCTTGTGTCTACCAATTTCACCACCTGGGCAG
>MDTG01304612.1_pt1 | contig 27226 bp, 24 predicted proteins | sample 811421 | NCBI WGS metagenome assembly MDTG01 (sample SAMN05326645, study PRJNA326480) | marine metagenome | isolation source: seawater | place: Pacific Ocean: South East | collected 2011
TGATTTGTTCTATTACAAAATTTTTAATGTCTACAGCCATAATTTTTTATCCCTATAAGTTTACAACAAAGAATTGGTTCGATGCTGTTTCTATCTTTACTGTTATTAACCATCCACTAAAAGTTACGTCGTACTCTACAGTTTCCATCGTAAGTGACAACAACTGCTCATCAGCAGTTAGTGAAAGTCCTTCATTTATTGCGTCTTCTTGCTCACTAATTATAGTGTCAGCTAAATTATCTAATAACAAAGGAAAAGTTTGTTTTATCTCTTCAACCTCTTGATAGTCTATTGTTCCAAATAGACCATAAAAATTTGAGCCTACAGTAGGCTCTAAAGGATTGCTTCCCCTTAATGTTAATATACGCTTTACTATGAGCTGAATCAAGTTATTAGTTCCCTCAGTTATTTGACCTCCTAAGGGATAATGAAACCTTATTGCTCCTGTATCTTCTAAAAAATCTACTAATTGAATATCTCTTAACATAATTTTCTCCTAATTACACTACGCTCTCTGCAGTATCGACTAAACCACTAGTAAAAGTAACTAATTTATCGATTGATTCGGCAGCATTTTCTAAGGTAGTTTTCTTGTCTTGCAAATCTTTTACTACTGCTTCTTTTGTTTGATACCAAGACTTAAATTTTTCTACTTGTGTTTTATCGCTTATATCAACACCCATAAACGCAGCATACCCCGATGCCAGTCCCCCTTCTTTAAATAAACCACCAGCTAAGGCATTATTTTCTAAACAGAATAATGTATTAGCTAGCTCAGACATTACAGCTACATTTTCAAGGTTATTTACTAAATTTGCTAAATTTCCTGTTGAAAGATCTGACATTAAACCTTCGCCTAATGTACCTTTTAATGAAGCTAATAAAGTATCAAAAGCTTCTTTTAATGGCGGAAAAGTAGACATAGCTTCTACCTTTTGAATAAAACCATCACATAAATTCATAAGCTCTGTATCTTCTGCTATTTGAGCATTTAAACCCATTCTAACGCCTTGTATTCCTCCAACAACATGCTGCTTTTTAAATACTGAGAACCATGACCCTGCATTTAACATTATAAGGTATCTTTGTGCTATTTCAAAGGCTCTTTCTCCTGGAGACTTTCGAAATGATCCGTCTACGTTTGCATGTCTTGCTGTAATAGCTATTCTTAAATCTTCTAAAGCTAGATAAGCAGCTTCAGTTTCTTCTCTAGCTTGCTGTGGGTTAACTCCTGCTTGTTGACTAAAATAATCTTCTCCAGTCATTGTTTGTAAATAGCCTTTAGCCGAAGCTAATTGTGCAGACCACTTTATTTTTCTACCTTGTGTAGCCCATACTTTATTAGAAGCAGGCGTTCCTCCGTCTACCCAGCTTTGCATATCTACCCTAACCCCTCGCAATGAGTTTGCTGCTGGAGTTAAGAAGTATGCACTTGCTAAACCTGCATTTTGTATAAATTGCCAGTAAGATGGAAACATTAAAATAGATGCTTCCGCTATTCCTACAGAAGTTGTGCATAATCTATATGTTAAATCTTTCGTAGCAGGGTCAGTAAAAAAAAGTGGTTGTGGTGCAGGAGGTGTTTCTGGTAATGGAGAATCAAAGCCTAAATTTGAAGGGCTCAATAACTTATTTAATTTTTTTCTATTCTTTTTACTAACTAAAGTCATTACAGGCATTTTTTCTAATATGGTATTAGTTGCATTTTCTATAACACTAGTCATTAAAGAAGCTTGTAAAATTTTAGGTAAAATAGGTACTAAACTAAATATAAAATTATTTAAGTCATTCTTTTTGGCTTGTACGTCAGCTTCATAATTAGGGTCATCAGGCTCTAATTGAGTTGTAAACCTATCTCTTAAATGTCCTTTTAAATCTTCAAAATACTTTTTAAATTCATCCATATCAGGGATTGCACCAAAAGATATGAAATTATATGAATCTACTGGGGGAAGTCCATTTGCCGTATGTATTTCTTGTAATAAGTCTTGTATATTTCCAACAACTCCTCCTGATAAATAATCTCTTGCTTTGTCTATATCAGTGATTGCCGTGTTAATATTTGCACTACTTATATTTTTTGTGTTTGCGTAACGTGTTCTTTCAAACCCGACATTTTTTTCGGCAGCCTCTACATGTCTTAAAGCAGCACCCATTTCAGCATAAGCTGCCTCTGCTCCACTATCGCCAAATATATCATTAATAGCGTCTACGAAATCTAGTAAAAATGATAGCTCCTGAACTAAAATTCTGCCCATAGTTACTCTATTTTGCAACTGTTTTTTTAAATTTAAAGTGGCATAGTATAATATTATAATTTCTATTCCTTGTATTGCTGTCATCAATAAAGTAAATGCTGATGCTAAAGAACCTATTAAATTTCCAAAAAACATGTCTGCCACAAAAGTATCTACTAGCTCTCCTACAGCCGCCGCAGCGAAATCACCTAGTATAGCTACTAAAGTTGCAACAAAATTTTGAGCTCCAGCTTTAGCTGAAACAAGTGCAATACTTTCTTCAGTTTCTTTTATAAGTGCAGTAGTTTCATCAATAATAGCTGAAACAAGAGCAGAAGCATCACAAGGATCATCTATACTAATTCCTAAGGCGTTTAAACTATCGCCTAATCCTAAAAGGTCTGCTGTGGCTTTAATATTTATCATTAAATAATTGTCCTTATTTCTTTTGCTAATTTAGTTTTTCTTTTCTTTAATTCAAATGCGGTTAGTCTTAACTTAAGCTCAATTTCTTTTGCATTTAGCACTTTTTTATTATTCATGCCAAATGTATGTTCTAATATTTTTTTATCTGTAGAATCAGAGTCATGATAAACAAACTCTATAGCTTGTTTTAATCTTGGATCAGCTCCTGTTGTGTCTGTAAACTGATAAAAACCTCCTATGCCTTCGTCATCACCTTCCTCTACTTTTAATCCTAAATCTTTTCTAAGTTCTGTTTGTAATCTTTCCACTTCAACTTTGCTTATTTGCAAGTTATCAGATAATTCATCTACTGTAGGCTCTCTTCCTTTTTCTGCTTGTAAATTTTCAAAAGAAGTCTGATACTTACCAATCATTAAAGCTCTAGGCTCTGGTATATGTCCTACATTTTGATAATTAGTTACAAATCTACTCATCTTTTTTAAGTAGTTGGTAACGTGAGTATTTAGCTGAGACTTGTCTGAGTCATAGGTATCTATAGCTTGTCCAGCTAATCTATGGCCTTCTAATTTTAATGATGTCATAGGAAGTCCTGAACCTTTAAATCTATGTACCTGTTTAAAAATAAGTGGTTTTAAGGAAGTAAGTAATTTTTTCTTATCTGAAACTTTTCCTTTTTCTTTATAAGAATTAAATAAATCCATTTCTTGTTGTTGCTTTGTATTCATGTCTTACTCCTATAGTCTTGATTTATTCTGTAATAAAGTATCTTTTAATCCAGATGCCTTTGATATAGTATCTTTAATTTGTATCCAATCACTACCTCTAAAACTGTTCAGATCCTCAGAATATAAATTATTTATAGCTGTGGATGACTCTGCAAAAATAGCTTCTATGCTTTCTGCAGTAGCTCCAAAATATGTAGCTACTGTTGGGGATATCATCCCGGAGTCATCTGAAAGAAATGATAAAACAGTGAGTTTTACATTATCGTGTGCAGCACTTAATGCTCCTATAAAAGATGATTGTACTTCTTTCAAATTACCTACCTCGCTTAGTTTAGACTCTAAAGCTTTTATTCCTCCTGGATATAAAACTCCTCCTACATTTTCCAGCCCTTCATAGTTTTTACATAAAATAAAACTATTTATAGATGTTACAACTTGGTCTATGTTTTGAATGGCTTGAGCTGCTCCTTGTGCAACTTCTTTAGATACTAATGCATCTAAGTCTCTATTGTGAACTACTCCAGGCAGAGTTAAAGAGTGTTTAACTATTACCCAGGTCATATTAAAAGATCCCATTTTATCTTGAGCTGCTTGATATCCTGCAGAAAAATTAATTGGATACCCCATTATTGTGTGGTTTAAAACTCGAAGTATAGCTAAGTTTTTGTTTGCTACTAGTTTTGTAGCTCGCAATTGCTCATTATATAATTTAATTAAAGAACTTAACTGAAATCCTGCAGCCCCACTAGTTCCTCCTACAATTCCATCTGCCCCATAGTCTAAAGCAGCTCCTGTAAATGTATAAGTTTTTACCCTTTCTCCAAAAAACGAAAGAGAAGCTCCTTCAAATGTTTCAGTTACTTGCGCTTTTTCACTATTACTAAAGTTAACTCCAGTTAAATAAAATTTATTAGTTACATGATTAAAAGCACCCTCTTCATTCATCACATATATAACAGCTCCGTTTTGAGTTCCAGTTATTTCTTCATGTAAAATAGTAGATTGATTTTTAGGAGTCATTTTAGGAAATGCAGCATTTAATCTAACTGCAGTTTCTAGGCCTAGTGATTGCAAGTCTAGTTGCCCTGATATATTATCCTGATTACCGCTAGTGGTATTTACTGCATCGTTTATACTACTCATAATTAATCTCCTATTCGTTTAAAACTATATTTCCTACTGAACCTTCTGGTATTGGAGGATTAAGTCCTTTTTCTTGAATTTTATCTGCTATACCTTCTTCTAAAACATTGAAAGATTTTTGTATATGGTATAATCTATTTATATTATAACACTTAAACAAGGCTCCATCTATCTTTTTTATTTCTTCTTCTACTTCGTCTATGTTTGCAACAGCATCTTGCCATTTAGCTTTTTTCTGGTCTCTTGTTCTTTCTAAGGCATCTACTTCTTTAGTTAGCTCACGTATAAATGCTGCCATCATTTCTTTTGCTCTAGCACTATTTATTTTTTTCCATTCCTCTCGTGTATACTCGGGGTCTCCTGCATCAAACATTGACCAGTTTGTCCAAGTTCCATCCAACTCAATTTCCCCTGAATCAATCTCTGACTCTAATCTTTGTTCTAGAAGCCTAAAGAACTCTGCTTCTTTTGCAACTCTAAATTTAGGTTGAGTCATCTTGTAGGCTTCTTGTGCTTTTGCTTTCCAAGCATCATAAGCTGCATTATACTCTTCTTCTAAGTCGTTAGAATCAGTAGCCAACTCAGATGATGCCTGGTCTCCAGATATAACCGCTTTAAATTGGGCAACTGTAAACTCAGGATCATCTAGTACCATAGATATAACATCTTTATAAGAGTTACTTCCTATATGACCAGTATTAGAGGCTCCAATAAATCTTAAGTAGTCAAATTTCTTAATAATAGTTCTGTAATTTAAATTTCTAGTGTAGTCGTTTAAATCTTTTGTAGAGTGAAAATTACCTAAATCATTTAAGTTTTTAGCTCCACCTTTTTTAACATACTGATCTTTAATTTTTTGGATTGCTAAATACACCATTTTTGCATTCTTTATTTCTTCACTATCATTATCCGGATCTATAAACCCTTCAGGGAGTTCAATTGCATGCTCTTTTGCGCCAGCTATGCCATTTTGTGCATCTGTGGCTGTATTACTTCTTAGTACAGATAATATAGAAGTGTCAGATTTCCTCAACTGTGGAGCATCGTTATAAAATTGATCAATATCAGCTTCAAATTCTCTTCCAGTAGAATTATCTTTTTTAAATAAATCTGGATTGTCTTCTTTTAATTTTTTCCATTGTTTTCTTTTGTGGTGAGTACCCCATAATAAATAAGAGTACACATCCATACCAATATTTGCAAAACTATACATACTAGGGTCATAAAAAAAGTCATTTGTACTTAACATACCAAATGAACTAAAATCATTTATTAAATATTTTTTCTGAGTTTGGTCAGTTACTTGAGTAAATGGAGAATCACCTTCAATTGAAAACTCATTATCATATACGATACGAGGATTTCTAAAGGTTAAAGTTTGTTGTGCAGTACCATCTGCACTTATTACTGTAGAGATGGAAGAAAGAACTCCTACAATCGAAGGGCCTCTAAGATCCATCATAACCCCAGGCAATCCTACAAATCTGTAAGGGCACCATTCAGTAGTCATTTGAAAAGATTGTGCTGCTCCTCTAGCAGCAACAAATTGCTTTAATGTCTCATGCTTAAGCATGGCATTATATTCTGAATCTTTTTCCCAGTTTGCTTTATCAGTTAAGTCTGCCCCGTTGTTTTCTGCGTGGTGCACTATAGCATCTAATAATGAGCCATTAATTTTTGTTCGTATAGGATTTACTCCTCTATAACACTCTTCCGTAGTAAATTTAGTCATTAATTTTTTCTCATTCCTATTAACTCCAGTATCAGTAGGATCATCAGCTAAACTAGACTGCATATGAGGAACAACATAAAAAGCACCTAAACCTGCAAGACTGGTATCTTGTGTCTCTCTTCTTACGACACTTCCTATAGCTCTAGTTGGCTCTGCTTTATAATTTCTAGTATAACCAAAACCAGCTACTTGGTCTGGGAAAACAACATTACACCAAGCAGGTGGTGCATTTTCCATATCAGGAGCTATTATAGCTCTTATAGGTTTTCTAGTAGCTATTCCATTAGAATTATAAAACATTCTAGCTTCAGTAAAAGAAGATGGAAATAGCATTCTATATCTAACTGCATCTAAAAAACTTTGAACCATACGCCAAAGCGACGTACCTTGCTCGCCACCAAATCCTCCACTATAGTTTTGTAAGTCTCTTATAGCTTGCTCCATAATCGGAGTATTAAATCCTGTACTCATATTAGTATTAGGAAAAGCAAACATGCTGGCTTTTAATTTAAAAGATTGTGACTGGATTCCATAGTAGGAATCATGTAATTCATAAAAATTTTCTATTTGTTCTATAAAGTCTTGAAAGTCTCCAGCAGAAAAGTCAGATCTTTGCATAGCACCTGTTAAATAACTTGAAAATCCTGTGTACTCTGAAAAAGCCATATTCTTTAACTGCACAATTTCTTGTTTAGTTAAGTTTAACTCGTTTAGCAATTCTAGCTGATTATTAGTTAAAGGTCCATTAATTGTTCCATCAATCGTTATAGGTATTTCTGTATCTGCCCCTATCCTATTATTATATTCTTGTGTATATAAAGAGTCTTTTGGAGATTTCTTAGCTTCTAGCATAGTCTGCATTAATGAAGCACACTGTAAGGTGCATATCCTTTGAGTAGAATCTTTTTGATAAGATAGAGATGTGACCTCTCCTTCAAATATTAATATCTCTTCTTCTAATCCTTCTCTATCTAAAACTTTAGAAAACATTTGTACTATCGTTCCAGGGAGAACTCTTAAAGCACCCGCTCCTGAGGGAAACGTAACTGCAGCATTTGAAGGTATTCCTTCAGTTTCTGTAATCTGTATAGTATTAAAAGGTACTCTTGCACCTTCTAAGTATAAACTAAACTTATTTAAGTTTTTAGCTTTTGGCTCGTTAAATTTTAGTCCTTCACTCATATTTAAGTATTTCCAAACACTCTTATGGATGGTTGTCCGTCATAACCAGATGGTTGTACTGCATTAGCTAATGTTTGAAGAAGGTTTGTTTGTTTTTTAATGTGCGCATCTGTGGTATCTCCTGCCTCTAGAGCACTCAACTGTTTTCTACCTTCTGCAGTAGCTTGCAGCGTAGTTTGTATTTCTGATCTTTCTATTTTATCGGCAACTAGGTACGCTTCTTGAAAAGCTTCTGTACCAAGGCCTTTGTCTCTTAAATCATTTAATTGTTCTCTGCTCATAGCGCCCGAAGAAACAAACGCTTCTCCAGACATCATAATAAAGTCTTCCCCTGCTAATCTTTGCTCAGTTATCTGCCCTGTCAATACGTCTTCCATCTGAGCTAATTCTTCGTCTGTGGCTCCTGCTGCTCTAAAACCTTTTAATTTTCTTTGTACTTCTGTAGAAATTTCTCCTCTAATGTCTGCAGCTCGTGCTTGTTTATGGGCATCAAAAGCTGAAATTTGTTGTATGGTTCCATCAGGTAGTTCAATTTCCTCTACTATCGTTGCACGCATCTCTCTTTTCAAATCAATCGCAAGAGTCCTTTCTTGGTCCATTCTTTCATTGTGACCTGTAAAGAAATTCATGAAAGCATTTTGTTTGTTATCTTCATCACTTAAATAAGATATATGTTCATCGATATCTTTTCCTTCACCAAAAACATCATCTACAACAGCATCGTACGCCTCGTCTACTTGCGTTTCAAAGGCTCCCCTGTCATCAGAAAAGCCTCCTTGACCTTTTAATCTTGTTTTTACGTTATGTCTTACTGTATCTGCAAACCCACCACCCATTGCAGTATCAACCATATTGTCATAGTTAGCAGCTATAATATTATATATAGAAGCTTTTCCACTGGCACCAGCTCCTTCAGTTTCCATAAGAGACCTATCTACGTGTGCATTTGATTTTTCTGCTAACTCACTTAAACGAACACTTCCTTCTACATGCCTATTTACTGCTAATATTTGTCTATCACTTAAATCAGCTAAATTTTTACCATAAATACTTTGTGCTATTGTATCATAAAAGTCACCCATACCTATCGCACCATCAGACATTACACGCTCTACATCAGAAATTAAAGTTCCTGATAAGTTAGCCTGCAATTCTTCATCAGCGCTAATTGAGTCTTGTCTTGAAAAATCATTGTACCCAGCTTGATGTAATCTACTGTGTACATCTAAATCTGCTTCTATTTGTTCTGAGCTAGCTCCATCAGCCTGTAAGTCAACATATCTATCTAAAAGTTCTAAACGAGAATCTCTATTCATGCCTCTACTTCTTATAGCTAGTCCCATTTTATTCTCTTCACTTAACCTTGTATTTAACCTCCCCTGACGAGACAAGTGACGAAAATATCCATAGGCAGCTCCTGTCGCAAATCCAGGCGCACCTTGAATAATACCACCTGCAGTTGCTGGGCCAAGAATATCTCCTATTCTAAGTGACATACTATCGTTAAGCTCGTCCATAGCCATGCTTTCTATATTAGCAAGAGCCTCATCCGTTAGTTCACCTGATTCTGTATACAGTGTAGACATCATTGCTTGATTGACAGGATCGTCATCAAATCCTCGTACTCTATTTCTAAGATCTTCATCTTCTATTGAGGCATATCTAGTCCTTTCTCTATCATTAAAAAAGTCTCCCACATCTTCTACTCTATCTTGGATAAACTCTCCAAAATTTCTATCAATATATTCTAATCCAGACTTAACTGGGTAATACAAACCTCCAGTTAATGCAGATACAGCTGCCACTTTCAACCCTTGCTTAAGTGCTGCTCCCCCCATTCTTAGCGTTCCTGCTAATCCATAAGTTTGCTCGTCTTGGGTTTGTTGTACAGCATTTAAAGATCCCATAATATTAGCTGCCATAGTAGCTTCTGGACCAGCCGCAGCATTCTCAACCATTAATCTGGCATCTGCTATAGACATACCTTGTGTTTGACTAATAAAACCAGTTAAAGAAGCAGTGTCTGTGCCTACACCAAGTGCTTCTGCTTGACTAATCATAGAACTCATAAATTGAGTTTGTTGTGCCATAGGACCCATTTGACCTACAACATCTCCTTGTACTGCAAGCATTCTAAAGAAATTAGATGGGTCTGATTGTAAGTAGTTAATTCCTCCAGCAAGCTGCTGGTTAATATTACCTTCTACAATTTCCCCTCCTCCTAGAATATTTGCTACTTGCAGCATACCTTGTCCGCTCATCATATGTCTAACACTTTGTTCCATGATAGTCATTCCTGCTGCATTAGCACCTCCTGCCTGCCTAACAGCCTCTCTTTGAAAGTCATCTCCATAAGATAAATTAGCTGCTGAAACTCTAGATTGAATAGCAATGTTAAAAGCGTCGTCTGCTCTTATTCCAGTTCCTGTAAACATTTCTGAAGACTGTACACCAAAACCAATCATATCGACAGCTGACATTCCAGATAATCCACCTAAAACTCCCATCTGTCCCGCTAATCCAGGCATTTGCCCGGGTCCAGCGATTCCTTTTGATTCAAGTTCTGCCATGATTCTAACTGCCTCATCTTGAAATACCCCTAGTGAGTGTGCAACTTGTCGGGTATTTTCTAAAACTTGTTGTACTTTAGTTTCAAACTCTTGAGCACTGCCTGTTTGTGAAAAACCTCCTGCTTCTGCAAATACAGCTAGATTTCCTTGCATTTCTTCTAAAGTCCTTCCTTCCATTATTCCTCTTAGGCTCCTAGTCTCATCCAACATAGCTCTAGCCATATTTTCAGATTGGGTTCTAGATATACCCAATCCTTGCTCTGAACCCATAGCTCGTAATCCCAGTGACATTTGATTTACTTGTCTAACATCAGCTAAAATTAAATCTTCAGCCATATCTACTCCGGTACCTATCAAACCTCCGACAGCAGCCCCTCCTGGACCAAAAGCCAGTCCAATAGCAGAACCAGCTATAGCAAATTTATTATCCATTAGAAAACCACCAGCTCCGTCCATAGCAGTTTGTTCTGATGCTCTCATATAAGCTCCTGGAGACATGGTACTCATCGGATCATATCCAAACCCCATAGCTCCTCCTATAGATCTAAAAAATCCTCTTCCTCTAACACTTTGTTCATCTATTGGGGGTGCAAAACTTGAACCAAACTCAGGGTAATCTGGTGATTGTAGTAAACCTATTCTTCTGAAGTCTTCATTAAATTTAGAAAAACCAAGACGAGTTCTTTCTGCAGCTTGGTCTAGTGTCTGCCCAAGGCTTTGCATAAATTGGTTTGTTTGCTGTGTAAAACCTCCAGCGTCCGCACCAAGAGGGGCAAAAGATCCACTCATGGCAGACATTCCTGCTCCAGGTCCTGCTGCAAAATCTCCTGCAGGGGCAATTCCACCCATCTGCAATAAATTTGAAGCAGACGGCAAACTTCCTGCAGTAGCTAAATCTGCTTGTGCTCCTACAGCAGCATCAATCTGTCCTCTAAGTTGTTCTAACTGTGATGATAAATCGCTGGCATCCAGCTCAACACGATATTTTAATGTTTCTTCAGGCATTTCTTAATCCTCTATATTTTCCCCTTTTCTTTTAAGGTTTTAGCCATATCTCTGATCTCCATACTAAAACCTTCTTCAGAGCTGATCTCTTTCCCAGATGCTTTAGTTTTTAAATCCTTCTTAAATACTGAACTATGCTCTTTAAATATTTCCATCTGTTTATCAAGTGAAGCAGCGCTTTTTGTTTGTTTTTCTGCCGGAGCTTCTGTCTGAATACTGATAGTTTTTTCATATTCAGTTATTAGTTTATTAAAAGCTTCAACTTCTTGTTGATTAGTCCTATCTAAGGTGGCAGCCTTTCCTGCTATAACCGTTTCTAAGTATCTAGCATTTATTTCCAAATCTAATGCCTTACTTAGGACTATTTCTCTTAAACTCCCTTCTTCTCCGAGGTCGACCCCTCTAAGGGCTGCTTGGACTCTTCTGTAGCCGCCTCTTGATCGAAAAAATGTTCGTCAATAGTTTCTAATTTAAGAACTTCTCTAATAGTTCTTTCGAAAACATTTTGCTCTTTTACCATCTTATCTAAAACCATGCTTGGTAGTTTTTCTAAAAATCTTTCGCAAGCTTTAGCATTTTCAAAAGTTTGCCCGTTGTACTCTCTAACAGTTTTACTTAAAAGTTTTAAACTGTAAAGATGTAATATATATGCATTTGATCCGTCAGTAGCAGACATTTCAGCTTCAATATCTAACTGGTCTCTAGCATTTAAATTAGCGATAGTAGCTTTTATTTTTCCAGGCAAAACTTCAATATCTTTTTTTGCTTCATTACCTTCAAAAAGCTGCGTTAAAATAGTTTCCCTTTCTTTAGGATCCACTTCTATTTTCATTACTTTTTCTTTTTTGTTAGCCATATATTTTATTTTGGTTTGTAATTTTTTTTATTAAGTTACTTTTTAATATAAGTATTTATGACGCACGATTCAATAGATAAAATAAATTAAATTTGGTATAAGAATATTGAACAAGAAATCATTTTACAGGAGATTTTTTATGGTAATAATACTACTCAGTAATTCAGCTACTATCTCCGGTATAGATAAAGATACAATTAAGTTACTTTCTAAGTATCTTACTATAGACAATCCTCTATTTTTTAAGAGGTTGGATATGGGTCTTCAAAACTGGGGTGTTCCAAGAAACTTAAAGTATTGCAATAAACTAAGCGATACATCTGTAGAGATACCAATTGGAGCATTAGGTTCAGTTATAGAACTTCTAAAGGGGCAAAATTTTAATATTACTAAAGATGATATAATAGATAAACGTGTATCTAATATACAATCTTCATTTTTTGATAACTTAAAATTTACTGCTACCCTTAGAGGATATCAAGAAGACATAGTTCAAAGTTGTATGAAAAAGTCTATTGGAGTAGTAGAAGCTATGACAGGTGCTGGAAAAACAGTTACCTTTGTAGCAATGTCACTGAGAAGAAAGGAACCAACCTTAATCTTAGTGAACACTTTAGAGCTGGCTAACCAAACCGTTAATGCTTTTGTCAAATTCACTAATTTAAAGGCAGAAGATATAGGTTTTGTGGGAAATGGCAGATTTGAAGTAAAACCAATAACAGTGGGTTTACACCAAACTATGGCTAAGTTAGATGATGTTAAATTTAATCTAATTAATGAAAGAATAGGACAAGTTATTGGTGATGAAATACACATTATAGCAGCAGAAACATGGTACAATACGATGTCTAAAATAAAGGCAAAATATAAGTTTGGGTTTAGTGCTACACCGAAAAGGGATGATGGTCTTACAGAAGTAATTCATTACGCCTCTGGTCCAATTATTCATAGTGTTCCTAAAGAAGAATTAGAAGATTATCTAATCACTCCAACAGTGGAATATATAAACACAGAATATACTTATCCTTTAATAAGTACACAAGAATATCAGGAACTTATAGCAGACCTTTCTCAAGATAAAACTAGAAATGAATTAATTTTAGATACCCTAAAAAAAGAGAATAGGCCTACATGTTTATTATGTTTACGTCTATCACAAGTTGATTACTTTCAAGAGAAATTAGGAGATAAGGCAGTAAGTTTGACATCGAAAATGACCAAGAAAGCAAGAAAAGCTGTTATGGAAAAATTGACAAAAGGTGAAGTTAGTATAGTTATATCTACATACGGATTATTTAGTACTGGTATTGATGTTCCTCAGTTAGAGGTACTTCTTTTAGCAGCGCCTATTAGATCTGAAATAAAGCTAAGGCAATCTGCTGGAAGATTGATGAGGTTACATGAAGGAAAAACCTCTGCTAAAATTATTGATTTTGTAGATGTAGGTGTAGACCTTTTAAAATTCCAAAGTAGAAAACGAAAACAAATTTTGGAGAAATTATGATTAGAAAAATAAATCAATTTAATACAAAAGTGTTATATGAAAAAACTCAGCCATGTCTTCCTAAGGCAGCTAACCCACTTACAGGCGCAATGGATAGCAAAGATCCTGAATGTTTGTGGCCTGATAAAGTAAGACAGCTATCTATAGATTTGGTTGAAACAGCTGAAAGTATCGCAGACCATTGTCTAGGACTTGCAGCTACTCAAATATGGGATTATAAAGACGGGCCTTGCCCACGTATGTTTGTTATGAGATGGCCTCAAAACCCTGATGATCCAAATAAAAAATCACGTGGATGGGATTGGCAAGTAATAATTAACCCTATTGTAAAAACAACTGGAAAAACAATCAAAAATGAAGAAGGTTGTTTAAGTTTACCTGGACATACTTTTACGAAGTCTAGAGGTAAAAATGTAATAATGACTTTTCAAGTTATGGGAAATACAAAACCTGTTACTTTAAAGTTTTTTGGTAAGGAATCTATAGTACCTTACATAATTCAACATGAAGTAGACCATTTAGATGGAAAACTAATATCAAATAAATATAAACAGAAGAGAGGGTAGAATATGACAGATAAAATGGATCTAACAAAACTAACACCTGAACAAAGAAAAGAGAGGGAGGAGTTCTTTAAGCAATATCCTGATGAAGGTCCCAGACAATATTATGTAACTTGTTCTGGAACTGTGAGCCCATTACCTAAAACACCTGAAGAGTGGGAAACTGCTAGAGAAAATGGTTTAATAAATGTAGATGGCGCAGAAATCATACCAGAAGATGATTGATTTTTAGGATAAAATATGCTTATATTAAAGTATGAAAAAGTTTGATTACGATTTTGATAGCGTCCTTAAACCCGACGAGAACGAAGAAAGTAAAGCCCGAAAAAATTTTAAAATTTCGAGGTGCTGTGCAAATTGCAAGTTCTTTTGGTACAAAGGTACAAAACAGAGACGCGGATATTGCAAACTACCTAATCCACATGAAAAATCTATAAGTAAAAGAGATAGAGAAAGATATGATGATAAAATAATTGACAAAGAGTGGAAAAAAACTCATTGTACAAATGTTTGTGATTATCATCAATTTAGATCTAAATATTTAAGTATAGGTAAAGTAGCAGAGTGGACAGGTAAAAAATTCAACTTTGATGGCACAATAAATGATGAAGAATAAACTTATAAATATTATAAAACTACTTAATGGGTATGGCTTAGAAAGTTATATATCTGGAGGAACTGCCCGAGATGTATATTTAGGGAGAAAACCTAATGGTATTGATGTCTCAGTCAAATCTTCATTAAGTGACTTAAGAAAATGTTTAGAATCTCATATAATGCAAGTTAACGATCACAATACTTCTATAGACCTAGTTTATGAAAATCAAACTTATACTTTGTATCCGCTTAAAAAGGTTACTTTAGTAAACACTTATTATCACTATAAGTTTACAAACCTTTTTCAAGAAGACGCAGAGTCTAAAGATTTTACAATTAACAGTTTATACTATGACCCTATTAAAGAAGAATGGTTAGATTATTTTAATGGTAGGGAAGATTGTGATAAAAAAATTATTAGATTTACTGTAGACCCAGAGTCTAGAATATTAGAATCTAAGATTAGATTATTGAGAGCTCCAGTTCTTTGTGGTATACTGGGGCATGGATGGAAACTTCATCCAATTACAACAGAAGCAATAGAAAAACATAGGCTTAAACTTGTTGTAGCACACTCTAAACAAATTCAAAAAGAAATGTTAAACTTGTTTACAAGAAGTTACAAGCCTAGTAAAGTGTTTAACCTGTTAAGGAATACGAAGCTACTAGATCAAATATTACCTGAATTGCTCTACTGTATTGGTGTTGAGCAAAGTAATAAAAGAAAGGATCTAGACTTATATCAGCATATAATGTATGCCCTTGATTCTGTATCAATTAAAAAAGATAATTCTTTAATTATACGGTTAGGCGCATTATTGCACGATATAGGAAAACCTAATACTGAAGTACACACTAATACAGGGGTACATTTCTATAACCACGAAAATGTTGGAGCACTACTTACAGAAAAAATTCTGTTTAGATGGGGCTTTACAAAAAATATCATTGACAAAGTGTCTTTACTAGTCGCGCATCATTTGTTTGATGCATCACCAAAACTATCTAAAGCTGCAGTTAAAAGGCTTATAGCTAGAGTAGGTCCGGAACACATAAACGATTTACTGGATTTGAGGATAGCAGATAGAAAAGGGACTGGTAGAAAAAACATTAGTATGAGTAAGGTAGAATTATTAAGGAAAAGGGTAAGACAGGAAATGTTGAATCTAAATCCTAAAAATTTCAAACTACAACTTACGGATAAAGAAATAACTAATGTTATACAAAAAAAGACGGATAATTTGCCAGAAGCTTTAAATTCTGTAAAGAAGTATTTGGAATCTAAGGTATTATATGGTAAATTATTTAATAAGAGGACTAATTTAAGAAAGCATTTATATAAAGTAAATTCTATAAATTGTCCGTTAGACACTAAACACTTATTTACTACATGGAAGTCTTGGCAATCTAACTCAGCTGATGTATTTCCTAACGGAAATTTAAAATGTGGGGTGTATTGTAATTTTACATGTAATAAATACCTTAAATCACCAAAGAAAAAATGATAGAAATTATAGGCATTATTATTATAGCGTTCCTGCTATATTATATACATAGACAACGAAAAAATATAGAAACTTTAGAACTTAAGTATAAAAAAACTTTAAGTGCTAAAAAAAGCACAGAGGTACGTACTGGTTACGCTGTAGAAAACCTAGTACCCTTTATGAAGGATTTTAAATATAATCCTGAAAAGCTGCAGTTTATGGGTATGCCTATTGATTACATACACTTTGGCGAAGATAAAATAACATTTATTGAAGTTAAATCTGGAAAGGCCAGACTTTCAGTAAAGCAAAGAAAAATAAAAAAACTAATACAAGAAAATAAGGTAGATTGGGATGAAATCAGAATCAAAACAAAATAAAATGGACGTAAAAACGTTTAGAGAGTTATTTGTTCACAGAGATGATGTACATGCTATACAGCAGCCGAAAGGTACTTATCTGCCTGTAAAAGAGGCAGTTACTGACGCCGATATAGAAGCTCATCTTGAAGGAAGAACTACTCTTGGATTATATCAAGTAAAGCCAGAAGTAAATACAATAACATGGGCTGTTCTTGATATTGACTTGACAAAAGAAATATGGAGTGATCCTAATTTCAAATTAGAAGATTGGGAAGATAGAATACTAAAACAAGCTGATTTAGCTCAAGAGTATTTTAAAACAGTTGATATAACTTCATACAGGGAGCACTCTGGTAATAAGGGATATCACGTTTGGATCTTTTTCAAAACCCCTGTTCCCGCTGTTCAAGTAAAAAATGCAATGAATTCGCTGTTTAAATATATGCCTAAGGTTGATCCGGGCATTGACTGGGAAATTTTTCCTAAACAAGCAGCGGTAAAAGAAGGGTCATTAGGTAACCTTGTAAAAGGTGCGTCTGGGTATCATCATAAGTCTAAGAAATTTAGTAGGTTTTTAGATGATATAAATCCAGCAACACTTCAGTATGTGTCTGAAGAAAGCTTAGACCAGTTAAATAATTTATTTGCTCAGCCTATTAACAGGTGTGGCGCAATGAATAAAGCAGTTACACAAGGTATAATAGAAGGACATGCTAAGCATGATGTTAGAGTAGCATTAGGATATCTTTACACACATATGGATGAAGAGAAGAAGTCTGAAGAATTTATAAAAGATAGGTTCTTTAAAAAGATGCCTAATTTTGACGCAGACACAACTAACTATAATCTAGAACGTATGAGGGAGATGTATAAACCCATTACTTGTAAAGCATTACAAGAACAAGGTATATGTCCTGCACAATGTTCAGAAATTGGTGGAGCAAAGAGTCCTATTGCATTTTATCATTGGGAAACAAAGCAAGATGATGCTGGAGCATCAGCAACAAACAAACTAGACTTTTTATTCAAAAGCGGTAATGCTTATTTTGAAGATTTAGGTACAGATAAATCTGGAGCTTCAAGAATAAAACAGATATCAAGTTTTATTGTAGATTTAGATAAGCATACGACTATTAGTGATGGTATAAAAAATTACTCAAGATTTAAGGGTAATATTAAAAAGGATGGAGCTAAGGTAGAGTTTGATATTGCATCAGATGACTATTCGTCTAATGATAAGTTATCAGCATACATCTACAGTTTATTAGGTCCAAATCAGATGTTAATAGATAACATAACTAATATACGTACAGCTATACAAAAATATGCTGAAACTGAAGAAGAGTTTATATTAAAACAATTTGGTTACAACACTCTTGAAGAGGGTGAAAAGTATCCGACAAAGTATTTAACTCCATCTGTCATTGTCGACAAATTTGGAGTTAGAGATAATGATGAGATTACAGTTGATTTAAGCGGTGAAGATGTAGCCGAAAACTTAGATCTTGTTAATATCTCAAACGATGAATTAAATGCGCTAAAAACGCATATTAAAGATGATTTATTACATATTGCAAACTATGAAGTAGGGCATGCAGCGTTAGCTCATACTTTTATTCCTGTTATATTTCCATTTATTGATGGAGATAAAACTAGATATAGTTTCTTTGTAAGAGGTGAATCAGGCAAAGGTAAATCGTTTATCATGAATGCTTATCAAAACTTCTATGGAAATTTTGAGCACTTAGCATCATGGAGTTCTACCTCTAATGCATTGGGAAGAATTGGATATTTCTTTAAAGATGCTTTATTTATGGTTGATGACTTTAAAAAACGTATGTTCCATAAAATGGGTACATATGACGCAGCACTAACATTGCTACAAAACTTTTCAGACAATACTGCTAGGGCAAGAATGACAGCAACGTCTGAAATGCAAAAAACTTATGTAGTTAAAGGGTGGCTAACAGCTACAGGTGAGGACACTCCATCTGGAGAGGCTTCTAACTTAGCTAGGATGATCCCTATGACATTTACTACAAAGGAAAAGAAAATAAAGCAAGGTAGAAAAGTCCAAAAAATGAAAGGGCTTTATCCAGGTTTTACTGCGCATTACATACATAAGATTTTAAACACTAACCCAATTATGCTAAATAAAGCATTAGAAGATTATATTGATACTTTCTATCCATTAGTTGCGGGACAATCAAACGACGTTAGAGTAGCAAGAAATATATCTTTATTAGCCACAAGCTATAAATTCATATCTGAATTTTTGTGGTCAAAAGCAGAGGCTATTAAACAGCAGGAAGCATTTGTAAAAATGTTACGTGACAAAGTTAGAGAGCTTGTTGTAGAAGCTTCAGATGAACTTTCTTCTGAAAAATTTGTTGAAGTAATCAAAGAGTTGCTATCAAGTGGTAGGGCTAGATTACAACAAGACAATGGTATAGATATAGAAGATTCCAAAGCACCTATCATTGGGTACTATGGTAAAAATTCTCAAAGTATGGAACAAGTACCTCACTTAGTAGTGGGTCTGGCATTCAATGAAGTGCAAAAATACTTGAGGTCTTCTGGTGAAAGTCTATCCCATACAAAGAAAGCTATTATTTCTGAGCTATTTGAAAACGAAATGGTTTACGACGCAGAGCCTGTAATTAGAAAATTAAACAGTAAATCTGTTAGAGTAATCAGATTAAAACCGGAGTATTTATAAATGAAAGTACATTCATTATTAAGTGGAAGTTCTGGAAATGCTTTTAGAGTATTTTCAGACTCCACTGATATATTAATTGATGCGGGTGCTAGTTACAAAAGACTATGTGAAGCTAATGGCGGTCCCTTAGAACCGGAAGCTTGCTTTATTACTCATGACCACGGTGACCATGTAGGTGGTGCTGGAGTTTTGGGTAGAAAGACAGGAGCTAAAATTTATATTCCACAAGCATCCTATGAAGCACGAGAAAAGATCTTTAAAGATTGTGATATCGAGTATATTCAAGGAGGAGATAGGGTGCATGTGGGAGACTTTACAGTACAGGCTTTTAGTAGTAGACATGATAGCCATGCATCTGTAGGGTATACAGTTTTAGAACATTCTACAGGGGTTAAGTGTGGGTATCTTACCGACTCAGGCAGCTTTAATAAAGTTATGAAAGAAGCCTTAAAAGGTTGTGATGTCTATCTACTTGAAGCTAACTATGATTTAGAATCACTAGAAAACTATGAAGAGTATGACCCAATTCATAAAGAAAGAATTAAAAGTCCTTTTGGTCATTTAGACAATGATCAAACTATGGATTTTATTGAAGAAAATCTAGACCTAGAAAAGGTGAGTCATATCGCATTTGGACACTTATCTAGAAATACAAACTCACCAGAAATGGTGATTGACTTAGCAGAAAAAAGGTTTCCTAAATACAAGGACATCTTTACTTGCGCACCACATTCGGAGCCTTTAGAAATAACTAAATAGTTGATTTAAATCCTCTTTGTACTTATATTAAAGTATAACACAGTTTGAAACATTAAACCAAGAAAACTATGAATACTTTAACATTTGATATTGAAACAATTCCTGGGAAGGAGTTGTCTGATATACATGAAGAGGAACTTCAAAACAAGTTCGATAGTTATGTAAGATATAACAACCCACCAGAAGAAGAATATCCAGACGTAAAAAGAATGCTTATGGGCACAAATCCCTTTTTTGGGGAAATTGTTGCTATTGGAGTAAAGCAAACAATGAGTACTGGACAGTACGATGAAAAATGCATTATAGGTACTGAGAAACAAATTCTTTGTGAGTGGTGGAGACTATTGAGTAAGTTTCAAGGACTCTTTATTTCTTATAATGGGATAGCTTTTGATGTCCCTTTTATATTAAAAAGATCGATGGTGTATAATTTAACGCCTACTAATAAAATGTTTTTAGATACAAGACGATTTAGTAAATGGCCTCACTTTGATGCAAAGCTAGTGATGGCAGATTTTGATAGATATGCGGCTTGTACTTTAAGACTAGCTTGTGAACATAATGGTATTAAGTCTCCTAAAGAAGGTGAGATAGCTGCCAAAGATGTAGCACAGGCTTACGAAGATGGGCGAATTAAAGAAATAGCGGAATACTGTATGAGAGATGTCCAAGCGACATATGACCTTTATGATGTTTTAAGAAAATACACGTATACCAGATAACTAAAGGAAAACTAATATGAGTTTATTTACAAAAGCCGAAAAAGTTCCCAAGAGACTAAAGATGTATATCTATGGTGAAACTGGGACAGGCAAAACAGTAACTTCTCTACACTTTCCAAATCCTGCTGTAATTGATACAGAGAGGGGTACGGAATATTATGGGGAGTTTTTTGACTTTCATAAAATAGAAACAAGTGATCCAGATGAAGCTAATGCAGCTATTGATGAACTACTAAAAAAGCCTAGCGGTTTTAAAACTTTAGTAGTCGATCCTTTTACTGCTTTATATGATGGCATTCTTGAGCAACAGCTAACTAAAATGAAAGTTAAAACAGGTAATCCAAATTACACAATACAGCCACTAGACTATAAACACATCAAAGCCGCTGTTAAAGGTTTTATTCAAAAACTTTTAGCGTTGGATATGAATATTATAGTTACGGCAAGATCAAAGCCTTTATATAGTTCAGAAGAATTTATGAAGCTAATAGGTAGTACAGCAGATGGGCCAAAAGAATTGCCTTATATGTTTGATGTTGTATTAGAGTTAGCTAAAAGTCCTGAAGATGGGACATTTTGGGCTAAGGTACAAAAAGATAGAACAAACAAACTTCCTGACTCATTTGAGTTTACTTATAAGTCGTTTACAGACTACTTAGGAGTAGATGGGTTAGAAAGAGATCCAGTAGTATTTAATCAAGAAAAAGCTTTAGAAAAGCAAGTAGGCAGAACAAAAGATATTGAATTTAATGGGTCACAAATTAAAACAGCCGGTGTATCAGGAGCAACTCTAGCTAAACTAGAGAAAGTAACTGCTTCAGTTGGCGAAGATAAAGTTAAAGAAAAACTAAAAACTGATTATATGATTGATAGTGTCTTAGATTTAAGAGAAGATGAAGCTAAATTATTATTGTCAGATTTAACAGAAAACCAAGGAAAATAATATTATGGGAATTAATTTTAAAGAAGTTGGAGCCGGCTCTGGTGATGGATTTGATGCTTTACCAGAAGGCAGATATAATTTAACTGTAGAAAATGCTGAAGTTACAACAGCATCTACAGGTACTGAAATGATAAAAGTTACTTTTGTTGTGAATGACGAGAAGTTTAAAAATAGAAAACTATGGCATAATTTTGCTATGACTCAAAAGTCATTAATCTATTTGTATAACTTCCTTAAAGCAGGCGGAAGTAGTTTACTTGATGAAGATGATGTAGATACACCTGTTATTGCTAAATCTATGATTGGCATGAAAGTTAGTGCATTTACTGAGCCTGGTATGACTCCTAATGGTAATCCAAAAAATGATTTATCTAAGTGGGTTGCAGTTGAAGGTGGAGCAAGTAGCGATACTAGTTTATTTGAGTAACTAAAACAAAAACTTTACAAAGGGGCAGCAGAAATGTTGCCCCTTTTTTTGGGGAATACATATGACGAAAAAAATAGCTATTTTAATTTTAAATTATCAGACAGGAGAAATGACAGATGCTTTATGTAATTACTATAAAGAGCACGATTCATACCCTAATAAGTATAAAGATATTTATGTAATTAATAATGGTCCAGACGATACATGTAAAACAGCTAATATACAATTTGAAAATAACTTATATTTTACAAATGGTTTTTACGAAGCTTACAAAATAGTTAGTAAAAAGAAAAGATATGATGCTTTTTATTTTGTTTGTTCAGATGTTGGTCATGAGTATGGAAATGACGTAACAAAAAATTTGGTTGAGGTTCTTTTTAGCGATAAAGAATTTGGACAGATCCATGCCAAATGCAAAAGCCCCCATGAAGTTATGTATAAAATGCCAAATGACACAACTAATTCTTCAGCACCCTTTATAGAATTCGTAGCTCCTATGATAAAAGCATCTACTATTAAAAAGGTAGGTTTTTGGGACACGGATTTTAGCTATGGTTGGGGAATGGATTTTGATTATGGCTACAGAGTTAGAGGGGCAGGTTTAAAAAATGTAGTAACATCTTTAGGTCAAATATCACAACAAGGAAATGTTAGTACAGATAAAATTGATGGTTATAGAGAAAAAGCTAGCTCACAAATGAACGAGGTTATGACCAGAAAATACGGGGGTGGTTGGCACCCTATGATAATGAGTCCAAACTATTATACTAAAGACGAGTTACCTAATAAAATACTTCCTGCAGTAATGACTTGCAGTAATGATATGCAGGAGACTCGTAGATTTGTAGAGACTTATAATCAAAGTTTAGGTATTATGGAGAATGTTTTAAGACCTCTAGTTTCTATAGATATAACATCTAATAATACTGTAGATTTAGAGCACAAAAATTTAATGGATACAATGACTCCATATAAAACAATTATACACGAAAGGGAGTATGGTTATACTAACCAACAAGGTGTATATACAGAATTTGATATAACACAAGATTCAGAAGGCCAGCCGTCAGCAGACAATGTCTGGCATAAATATAATAGTGTTCAGCAAGGCACAAATTTCTTGCTTGAGCATGCACTTAAATACGCAAAAAAAGAAAAAGCACACTATGTACTGTTCTTAGAAGATGATATTGAGATATCGAATAGAATTAATGAAGTTCTTAGTGACCCTAAGGTAGAAGCAGACTGCGGGTTTCTAAGTTTGTATGGTCCAGCAAATAGTTGGCCATGGGTAATACCTGTAAACTCATTTTATGGGACACAGGCTATTCTTTTTCCTATCAAAAGTTTAGAACACATGATGAACCATCGAGATGAAATGATGGGATATAGACCTGGCTATGATATTAGATGGAGCAGGTTTTTAAGAGATAAAGGATATCAAATGTATTGTACAGACCCGCATTATGTACAGCATATACAAGGAGCATCAAGATTACACCAAGGTGTAAGTAGTGTACACACATCAAATAAATTTATTGGGTGGGGTTAAATAATGAAAGAAATAATTAAAAACGTATTAGATGAAATACTAGGCAGTGACAAGCCGATTTTAAAGTATTTATATAATGAAAAAGAATTTATAGAAGGTAAAACACCTATATACTATTCAGGTCCTTATTGGGATGATAAAGAAGTTACTAACGCATTAAAAAGCTTTTTAACTGGTAAATGGTTACCTTCTGGTGAAAATGTGAATAGGTTTGAAAGGAGATTTTCAAAAAAGTTTAATCAAAAGTACTCAGTGATGGTGAATAGTGGAAGCTCAGCTAATCTTGTAATGATTGGCGCAATTAAAAAGGCTTTGAAATGGGATGATGGGGATGAGATAATTGTCTCGCCTGTAGGCTTTCCAACGACTATAGCTCCTTTAGTGCAACATGGCCTAAAGCCTGTTTTTGTAGATATAGAATTCGATACATTAAATTTTAATGTAGATTTAATTGAAGATAAAATTACAAAAAGAACTAAAGGAATTTTTATATCTCCTGTACTAGGAAATGCTCCAGATTTTGATAAGCTTTTAGAAATAAAAGAAAAGTACAATATCGAATTAATTATGGATAACTGCGATTCTTTAGGTAGTAAATGGAAGGGAAAGCTTTTAACAGATTATGCAATAGCATCTTCATGCTCCTTTTATCCTGCACATCATATAACAACTGGTGAGGGAGGTATGGTATCTTCTAACAACGAAGATATTATTATTGCAGCTAGAAGTTTTGCTTGGTGGGGAAGAGATTGTTACTGTATAGGTTCAGCTAATTTACTTGCCTGTGGTACATGTGGTAATAGGTTTGATACATGGCTAGAAGGGTACGATGAAATTGTTGATCACAAATATATTTTTACAAACATGGGGTATAATTTAAAGCCCTTAGATTTACAAGGTGCTATTGGATTAGCACAATTGGAGAAATTTGATGAGATACATAATAAAAGAAGAACTAGTAAAAACACTTTAGAATCCATAATAATGGATAAATTAGAAGAGGTCTATGTACCTCAAGAATTACCTGATGCTGAAACGTCTTGGTTTGGTACACCTATTGTGTGTAAGGATAAAGAGCAAAAAGATAAGTTAGTGAAGTATTTTGAAGATATTAAAATGCAAACTAGAAATTATTTTGCAGGAAATATTCTGTTACACCCAGGCTATAAACATTTAGACGACTATAAAAAGTATCCTGAATCTAATAAAGTTTTAGATAAAGTATTTTTTATAGGGGCAGCTCCACATTATAATGACCAAATATTTAAATATATTTCAAGTAAACTGGAGGAAATATAAATGGAAAGATTCAATCAGAATAAATGGAAATATTTTGACTATGATACTTCTAAATATAATTTTAAAGAATTGCTTTGTGAGCTATTTGGAAGAGATGATTTAGAAAACATGCATGATTCAGTTAATTACCCAGAATTATTTAATATGAAAACAGAGCAAAGTACTGTTTACCATAAAAAGTTTTATGATAAAATGGGGGAAAAGTTTTTACCAGTATATACAAAGTTTATTAAAGAAGTTATTAAACCTTATTTTAATAACCAAGAAATTGTTTTTCAAAAAGTACCTACATTTAGAACACAATTTTTAGATAATATATCTGTAGGTAAATGGCATAGAGATAAAGACTACAGTCATAGTACAAAAGAAGTCAATTTTTATATGAGTATTACTGATTCTATAAATACAAATGCAGTTTGGGCAGAGTCTGAACCAAATAAAAAGGATTACAAGCCTTTAAATGCAAAGTACGGAGAAGTGATAGCCTGGGATGGCGCTAATTGTAAGCATGGAAATAAAGAAAATACAGAGGGGTTTACACGAGTTAGTTTTGATTTTAGAGCTATGCCTTTAAAGGACTACGAAGAAAAAGAAAGATTAAATAAAAAAACTGTTCATGCTAAAATGCAAATGGTGATTGGCCAATACTACGAGGTATTATAATGAAAGTATTAATACTTGGAGATGGGTTACTAGGAAAGGAATTAAAAAATCTTACTGGATGGGATTATGTGTCTAGAAAGAAATGTAATCCATACAATAAAAATACTTTTGATATTACAAATATAGACAGTTTTATAGGTAATTTAAATGAGGTTTTTGATGGTAGTGCAATGACTAGAAAGTATGACGTCATTGTTAACTGTATAGCTTGTACTGACACATACTCAGATGATAGAGATATACACTGGAATACTAATTACAAAGGAGTGGCCAACTTAATTAATTTTTGCAATCAATGGAAAATGAAATTGGTTCATATATCATCAGACTACTTGTATAGCGGATCAAATGAAGATGCAAAGGAAACTGATGTTCCTGTACATTGTAAAAATTGGTATGGATACACTAAGTTATTAGCAGACGGCTTAGTACAGCTCAGCAGTAAAAACTACTTGCTAATAAGAAGTACTCATAAAAAATATCCTTTTGAGCATGACTATGCATGGAAAAATCAGGTAGGTAATTTTGATTATGTAGGTAAAATTGCAAACCTAATTGCACGTCTTATAAATAAGGATGCCTCTGGTATTTACAATGTGGGTACACAAAAAAAGACTATGTTTGATTTAGCTAAAGAAAGTAATTCAAAAGTTAAACCTACAGCAGAGTTTAAATATGAAAGTACACCAAGAAACACAAGTTTAGATATAACAAAACTAACCAAAAAGATTAATGAATAATTATGTTTTTATTTTTGGCCCACCAAGGTCAGGAACGTCTTGGTTAGGTCAAATATTTAATAGCTCGCCTCATACATTTTATATTTACCAATTACTATATTTTAACAGGAATAAATTTACTCCTACACCTGAATTTTTAGACAAAAATTTTCATAGATTAATAAGACACTCAGAAATGTTTAAGGGGTCTTTTATTCCTAGTGACCCCGGAAATTTACAGGCTGAGGGGGACGCAATTAACTATTTAAACTTTCCTAAAGAAAAAGACCATACACACGTTGTTTTAAAACATGTGAGGTACCATCATTTAATACAATACTTTATTACTGAGCATAATGCTAAAGTTATAGGATTAGTTAGAAATCCTTTAGCTACTATAAACTCTTGGTTAAATGCTCCTAAAGAATTTAAAAAGGGGTTAGATCCTTTAAAAGAGTGGTATGGTGCTCCTACTAAAAATTCATATAAACTATGTTATGAATATGCTGGCTATCAAAATTGGGAAAGAATTGTAAGAAATTACTTGAAGCTAAAGGATATGTATCCAGAAAATTTTAAATTAGTAAAGTATTCTGATTTATTAGGAGATACAGCAGAAGAAAAATTTAAAGAGTTGTTTAAGTTTTCTAATATTGAATTAGGAGAAAACACAACAAAATTTATAAACAATTCTCACAGTAAAACTGGTGGTACATACTCAGTTTTTAGAGAGAACAAAATAACAGACGATGGCTGGAAAGAAACACTTATGCCTGAGATAAGAGATGAGATAATTAATTTATGTAAAAGCTCTTATTTAGACATGTTTTTGGAGGAATAAAATGTTAAAAGGAAATGAATTAGAGAAGAACGCAAATAAAGCAAATTTATCTTACAAAAAAGATAATAAAGCGTTGATTTTAAAGATACCTGTGCCTATATTATATACACAGAAAGGTCTAGTTGCACAACAATCGACTGTTGATTTCGCTGGGCTGATTAATGGTGGACAGTTTATAGCCTTTGATGCAAAA
>MDTG01024443.1_pt1 | contig 27220 bp, 22 predicted proteins | sample 811421 | NCBI WGS metagenome assembly MDTG01 (sample SAMN05326645, study PRJNA326480) | marine metagenome | isolation source: seawater | place: Pacific Ocean: South East | collected 2011
ATGTTGTTTTTGTCTTTGATCAACTATATAGATATATTTATCAATATTTAAATTCTCTTCTCTTCTAACAACAGTACCTAAGTCAGTTGTGATATAAAGATAAGATCCATCTGATTTAGTAATTAATATATTTTTTTCCTGAAATTTTGTTATGTAAGCACCATCGTCTTTGTAAATTAATTTCTCAGTTATTAATCTTTTGATTAAGGGGTCTATATAATCATTGGCATCACTCTCTCCCTCAAAAATATCAAAATTATGACCAAATATAGAAAGAGTTTTTTTAATTTCATCTGTCGATATTCTATAAATATGACTCCAACCATTACTGACAGTCGAGTCTTTAGAGTTCAATTTCTTATTTATGCTTTGAGAGGACTCAAAAAATACTTTGTCTTCTTTAGAAAGTTCGGAAGCTTTTGGATATATCTCTTCTAAATCCTCTATTGATATTGATTTAATATCTAGTTCATTTGTATAGCAATAGTTTAAGATCTGAGCAACGGGCATACCCCAATCACCTAAGTGAATATCAGAAACCACCTTATGACCAGATGCAATTAGTAAGTTTTTTATACCCCGTCCAATATTTAAAGATCTTATGTGTCCAACATGCATTGCTTTACCAATATTCATCCCTCCATAATCTAAGAGGTAACTTTTTGGATTTTTAGTTTTAATAATTTCATTAAAGGTATTGGACGTATTTTGAATATATTGGAAAATATACACATCTGAGTATTTCAAATTAATGAACCCATTGCTAGTAACTTCTATATCTTTAATCCATTTATGTTCTTCTATAGATTTAATTTTCTCAAGTAATTTAGATTTTGTATTGCCATCTTTTATTCGGAGCAAGTTGTTAAGTTGCATATCAAAACCCTCATAATTTGTGATTCTTAACTCAGGTTGTTGATCAATTTGTAACTCATCAAAAATATCTTTGAATGAATTGTAGAGAAAATTTTTAGTATCTTGCACTATTTAATTTTAGCTTTGAAAATAAAAAACTCGTTTCCTTATTAAGTATTAAAGTAACAAAAATAATACTGATATACCCTGCTACTAGATGTTTTGGATACTCTGTGATTCCATCAAAAAATAAATGAGGAGCTAAAAATAATATTGGAATTATTATTAATAAGAATTTTTCTATATCCATTTTTTTGAAAGTTAATACTACAGAAGTAAGAAATACAATAATTAATAAATACTGTAAAAATAAAAATCTTAAACTTACATAGCTTCTAATGACATCATTTGAAAAATCTCCAATTATTATTTGTAAATTATTAATTAACGAAGGTATGAGATTGTTGATATTTATTCTTATATTTGACTGAGCATCAATAGACCTGACCCAGAACTGAAAACTATTTCCAAAATATAAATTGTGGAGGAGTGGGAAAAGTAAAATAGAAAAAAATATATAAAAATCTTTAATTCTGACTAAATTTTTTTTCCGGAACAAAACTAAAAATAAAAAAATGGCTGGTAGATAATTTAATCTAATTAGAACAATTAATCCTGAAAAAAAGAAAATAGTTTTACTACGTTTTTGACTATATGAGTAAGCTAAAAATAAGGTTGCTATAAATGGCCATGCAAAAGTTTCACTAAGAGATTCAGTAACTAATAAAACAGTAGGACTACTAACTAGGTACGTTAGACCCAAGAATATAATTAAATTTACTTCTAGGTTATGAAACTTATTTTTTATCATCAATAAGCAAAAATATAAAATAGATAAAATAAATATTTTTTGCAATATGTCATTTTCACCAAATATATTTTTTAAAATATACAACAAATACCTTGATCCAGGTTGCGATGTGAATAAATCTTCACCACCTTGAAGACTGTCAGTTACAAAGATATCTCGAGCATGTGATTCGTACCTTAAACCATCTGTACCACCTCGTTGGTAAATTGTATTTGATAGAGGAAAAAATTGAAAAATCGAGAGGCTGCTAATTATAAATGAAAATAAAAAGTTATTGATTTTATTGAAGTATGTCTTTGGAATAAATAAAAAGATTAAAATCAATATAATAATTCCAACTGTGTTCAAGGAAATTTTTGTTTCGTGAACAAAGATTGATAAAAACAACAACAAGTAAGTTAAATTGTTAAAAGTTTTTCTTGTATCTCTAAATACACAAATGTAAATAAAAAGTAAAAAAACTATAAACTCTACAAAAACTAGTACCTCAAAATTATCAACTAAACGAATTAAATTATTTGACTCATCAGTAATAACTAAAGTTGCATAGTTATAACCAGGCAAATTAGTACTTGTAGCAAAGCTTTTAAATTTGTATTTAATATTTATATCTTTAGAGCTATCAACTGCAACAAGTTCTTGGGATAGGAAATTATATGAACTTTGATTAAATATTTCGACATCATCTTGGTAAATTATTAACTCGCCGGAATATTCTATATTAATTATTGAGTAATTAAGTTTTGAATTTTCAATGTAGTAGTTTGCCTCAATAGGAAACCATAATTGTGACTGCTCATATTCTCTAAAGTAGTTGTATTTTTTATCATTGATAAAGCCTAGGTCCCATGTCGTATTTTGAATACTTTGATTATTATCTAATATTTGAAAGTTATTTATCTGAACAACTTTTTCGCTATACAAGTCTAATTTTTTATTTGGTTCATTAAATGAAGCTTTACAACTAGATTCGGTAACTTTAAATTGTGAACTTTGAGCATCCTCTATATTGTTATCACCAAAACATACATAGCTGTTTGAACTAAACACCAAAAATAATAATAATTTTAAAAGGCAAAATATAAGCGGAGTAACAAAAGTATTTTTAATAAATTGTTTAAAATTTAAAAAAACAATAATTAACAATAGAAGATTTAAATAATTTAAAGGAAAAGAGTTAAAGAAGCTCTCTGTTGGAGAAGGTATTAGAATAAATAAAATTAATAAAAGAAAGTTAGTATATTTCATCAATTATAAAATGCGGTCTACCTTTAGTTTCATTATAAATTAAACCTATGTATTCGCTCATAATTGCAATTGCGGTGAATAGAAAACCGATTAGTAATAACAAAATACCAACTACAGTTCCAAAACCATCAAATGGAACTCCAAACCTTATCCACCTAATAATTTGAACTCCTAAAACCATAATCGAAGATAAAGAAAGGAATAAGGCAAAAAAAGTGCTTATGCGAAGTGGAGTTAATGAAAATGCAAAAATTCCCCTTAGGGCAAAACCAAGCACTGGGAGAGAAGAAGCATGAGATTTTCCACTAAATCTTTGATTTCTTTCAAACTCTAATCCTATTGATTTGAACCCAACCCATGAGAAAAACCCACGATAAAATCTATTAAATTCATTCAGTTCTTTAACTGCATTAATAACTTTTCTATCTACGAGCCTGAAATCGCTAACACCTTTTGGTATCTGACCATTTGATAATTTATTAATTAAAAAATAGAAAAATTTTGAATTTAATTTTCTTATAGGGGATTTACCTGGTCTAGATTTGACGATACCATATACATGATCATTTCCCTCTTCCCAAAGTTTGATAAACTGTGGAATCATACTTGGATCATCTTGAAGATTTGCAGTCATTATTATTGCTGCATCTGAGTCAACTTGTTGTATCCCTGCTGCAATTCCACCGTCCATTTTAAAATTTCTAGATAATTTTACAATTGAGATGTGTTGTTTAATTTTTTTTAAATCTTGCAAAATTTTAAATGTATTGTCTGTACTACCATTTTCAACAAAAATAATTTGATGATTATACCCCTCAAGTTCATTAAATACATTATCAATTTGAGATGTTAATTCTTTAATATTCCCCTCTTCATTATAAGCAGGTATAACAATTGATATATTTTTCATAATTTAAAATACTCTTTGTACCAAGAAATAGTTTTTTCTAATCCTTTTTCTAATTTTACTTCTGCAGCAATATTTAAGTCTTCCATAATTAGGGAAGAATCCAAGTATTGACTTGGTATTTCTTTGTCTGAAGATAACTTGTAATCTGGTTTAATATATTTGCCTTTAATTAATTCACAAATTACTTTGTATACATGTTCAACAGAAAAGTTTTCAGAAGATGAGAAATTATATGAATATCGTTTTATTTTTTGTTCGATTAATTTATTTCCAACTTCAATATATGCTCTAACAACATCATCTACAAAAACCCAATCTCTTACATAGCTTCCATCAGATCTTAAGATAGGTGTGTTATCTTCTAGTAACCATTTAATTACCCCTGGAATAAGGCGATCCCAATTTAAATCTCCACCACCATATATGTTTCCACACCTTAAGGTTACTAAATTTTGATCGTAAGTATTTTTGTAAGTATTTGCCAGTAAATCTGTTACTGATTTTGAAACCTCATATGGAAACTCACCTTTTAATTCAAAATTTTCTTTATATGGCAATTTTTCAGAAACTCCATATGCTTTATCCGAAGAAGCAATAACTATAGGTAAATTTTCATTTCTGCATATTTCCAAAATGTTCCAAGTGCCTTCAATATTAGATTTAAACGTTCTGATAGGATTGTTAAAAGCCTCACCTACTTGAGTTTGTGCTGCAAAATGATAAACAATATCAAAATCATTTGATTTAAAAAAACTCTTCAGACTTTTTAAATCAGCAACGTCGATAAAGCTTAAATCTATATCTGGAAATATTTTTTTATAATTAGGTGCATAACTATCTTCAATGGCCAGAGCAGTAAATTTACAATCTTTATCAAGTAGATTATTAGAAAAATGACTTCCTAACAACCCCGTTGCTCCAGTTACAAGGATATTTTTATCAAATATAGTCAATAATTATTCCCAAATTTTCCAAGGTGCTTTACCTTCGTCCCATAACTTGTTTAGAGATAAATTTTCTCTATAAGTATCCATTGGTTCAAAATAACCTTCGTGAAAAAAAGAATATAACTTTTTAGAGTTCGCTAATTTTTTGAGAGGAGTTTCTTCAAAAATATCATTTTCTTCAATATAATCAAATACTTCGTAGTCAAGAACCATATATCCCATATTTATAAATCCATCTGCTTGTGGTTTTTCTTTGAAATCTGTAATCAGGTTTTCTTGACTTATCTCAACCATTCCAAATCTTGATGAGGGCATGGTGGTACTGATTGTGGCAATACCCGAATGAGAATTATGAAAGTTCACTAAAGATTCAATATTTATGTCACTTAAGCCATCACCATAAGTCATTATAAAAGATTCACCCTCGGGAATAAATTTTTTAATTCTTCTGATTCTTTCTCCCGTCATAGAATCGACACCAGTATTTGCAAGTGTTACATTCCAATCCGATAAAGTTTCTGATTTGTGAATTTTTACAGAATCAAGTTTTGATGTATTTATAGAAAAATCATTATGTTGAGTTTGAAAATCTAAAAAATAATTTTTAATAACTTCGCCCTTGTATCCGAGACAAACAATAAAATCTGAGTATTTATAATGCTCAAAGATTTTCATAATATGCCAAATTATTGGATAGCTTCCAACTTCTACCATTGGTTTTGGTTTAAACTCAGTCTCTTCTCTTAATCTTGTTCCGAGACCGCCTGCTAATAAAACTACTTTCATATGCTTATAATGATACTATCAATGGTTCTTTTAAAAAGTAAACAAAATGTAGTTATTCTTGGTTCATCTGGCTGGATCGGTAAAAATTTTGTTGATAATTTATCAAATAACAAGAATCTTAATTTACACCTTTATTCATCAAACAAAGGAAAAAATATAGAACTAGAAGATGGTCGTAAATATAAAACAATTCCCATAAAAGAAATCATTAATTTAGAAGTCGATAAGGTAGATGTATTTATAGATCTTGCATTTCCAACACAAGACAAAATAAAAAAACTAGGTGAAGAACAATACATAGAAACTGTAAACAGTTTAAGTTCTATAAAGGAACAGTTTTTATCAAAATGGACCCCAAAAAATATTTTTGTTACTTCGTCTGGCGCTATCTACTGGAATAAAGATAAGAAGAATTTATATTCTGAAGGTAAACTATACCAAGAAAAATTCTATGAAGAATATTCTGCAAATAATTCATCAAAAGTACTCATAGTAAGAATATATGGTTTATTGGCGAAACACTTTACTTTTGACAATAATTATGCATTTACATCTTTTATTAGACAAGCAAGAGAGGACAAAGTTATAAAAGTTGAATCTACTAAAAATGTTTTGAGATCATACATAACATTTACTGATTTATTTATGCTTTATAACGAATGGCTTAAATCCAATAATATCAATTTTCAAGCAATAGATGGATGTTCAGATGAAATAGAAATAAAGGAGCTAGCAAGGTTGATTGCAGATTTTTATAAAGTTAATGTTCAACTAAATAAAGAAACAGATGGTATAGATAAATATGTTGGAGATTCAAAATTTTTTCAAGAATTTTTAAAACAAAAGAATCTAGAGTCGAAAATCAACTCAGATAAAATATTAAATATATTAGAGGAATAAAATTAACTAATGTCAACTAGAGATAAAATAATTAAACTAGCAAAGCAGTTTTTTCAAGAAGAACATTCCGCATCTCCTTTCATTCCCGGAAAGACTCCTGTACCAGTTAGCGGTAAAGTTTTGGATTATAAAGATTTAGAAAGCTTGCTTGATGCATCACTAGATTTATGGCTCACAGAAGGAAGGTTTACAGATATTTTTGAAGAAAAGTTCTCAAATTTTTTAGGAATTAGACATACAGTCCCTGTGAACTCTGGTTCTTCTGCTAACCTACTAGCATTTTCTTCACTGACTTCTGAAAAATATGGAGATAAAAAAATTAAAAAAGGAGATGAAGTTATTACTGTAGCTTCAGGATTTCCAACTACTGTTAATCCCATTATTCAGAACGGATGCATACCAGTATTTGTAGATTCAGAAAAATACACATACAACATAAATATAGAAATGATGAAAGAGGCTTTAAGTCCAAAAACAAAAGCTGTAATGATTGCTCATACACTCGGTAATCCTTTTAATGTAAAAGAGGTTTTAGATTTTTGTAATGAGAACAGCCTGTATTTAATTGAAGATTCCTGTGATGCTTTAGGCGCTAAATTTGAAGGTAAAAATGTTGGAACATTTGGAACATTTGGAACATTCAGTTTTTATCCAGCACATCATATAACAATGGGTGAAGGTGGGGCAGTAGTGTCCAACAGCGGAGTAAATAAAAAAGTACTTGAGTCAATGCGTGATTGGGGTAGAGATTGTTGGTGTGCTCCAGGAGTAAATGATACTTGTGGTAGAAGATACGACTGGCAACTTGGAAACCTTCCTTATGCTTATGATCATAAATATGTTTACAGCAATATTGGTTACAACATAAAATTGACTGATTTACAAAGCGCTGTTGGCATAACTCAACTTGATAAACTTGAAAACTTTATAACTAAAAGAAACGAAAATTGGTCTTATTTAAATAATGCCTTTAAATCTTTTGAGGATTATTTCTATCTTCCACAACCAACATTAGGATCTGAACCAAGTTGGTTTGGGTTTCCATTAACAGTTAAGGAAGACGCGCCCTTTTCACGAACAGAAATAATTCAAGAATTAGATAATAATTTAATTGCTTCTCGCTTTATTTTTGGAGGCAACCTTTTATGGCAACCAGCGTATCAAAATGTTGAGCATAGAGAAGTTGGAAAATTGACAAATTCTGACTTAATTGCTTTATCTTCATTTTGGCTTGGAGTATTTCCTGGGCTCACAAATCAAATGTTAGATTTCGTTATTGAAGTATTTGATAATTTTATAAAAAAAAGAACTTAATTATTCTTTTTTTGTTTTAGGAACAAAATCTTCTTCCCCTTTTTCTATATCAAATCCTCGTGAAAGTATTTTTTCTTTCATTTTTGAATTACTTCCGTATGGAGTGTCCAGTTGGTCTACCATTATTGGTTTATTTTTTTCTATATTTTTAGTTACTTTTTCGCCTGCAACTAATTCTCTACAAGACAACTGTCCTTTTTGTAAAGGGATAGCCATAAAATAATCTTCATCTGTGAGAGTATCTCCTTTTTTTAGATCTTTATTTGCATAAACACCTCTTACAAGTTTATCTAAATACTCAACCTCCCTTTTAACAGGTATTCTTTTTTGCAATCCCGAAGCACCAGACATTTCTTTTGCTAAATGGTATGCAGTTAACCACTCATCTATTTGTTCTGGTAGTGAACAATAAGGTGATACAGAGTACTCTCCATCATCTATGTCAATATGTCTTTCCCATGTTCTAGCACCTTTTGCATAGCTTATAAACATAGAAGCAGCCCAAGAAGTCATCTCATGCGAGGAGAATCCAATGATATTATCTGGAAACCTATTTTTTAGAAAGTCAATTTGATTTAGCTCTAATTCCCAATCTTCCGATGGGTACAAAGATACACAATGATTTAGGGCAAGTGGAACTTCTTTTTTCTTAAAGAATGACACAATGTCGTCTACATCCTTTAAAGAAGAACCGCCAGAGGAAACTATTGTTGGTTTTCTAATACTTGCAATTTTTTCGATTAATGGCCAATCATTTATATCTGAACTTGCAATTTTCATTATATCTAAATTTAATCTTTCAAATAAATCTACAGATATTTCATCAAAACAAGTTGCCATTGGGTGCATTCCTTGGGACCTTGTGAACTCAACTAATTCAGACATTTGTTCCTCATTAAGTTTTGTTTTTTTTGTTTTCCATACATAACGCATATCTTCTCTTTCGTGAAAATCAGGATGAATAAAACTGTCTACATCACGAAATTGAAACTTTATTGCAGCTTTTACATTATTGTGTCTAATAACCCTGGCATATTCTTTAATAATTTTTTTCCACGGTCTACACTTCCCCAATGGTTGTTTGCTATTTCTAAAACGAAGAGATCTTCAAATAAATTATTACTAATCGCCATAATCTATTTAACATTATATTATAAAACTTAAATAAATGATTACTATTGCCGAGTATATTTCAAGATTTCTTTCTGAACAGGGTTTAGAACAGTGTTTTATTGTCCCAGGCGGTGGGGCTATGTTTATAAATGAGGCTTTTAGAAAAAACAAATCAGTAAACGTAATACCAATGCACCATGAACAGGCATGCGCAATGGCTGCTGAAGGATACACAAAACTTAATAACAAGCCTGCAATCTTATCAGTCACTACCGGACCGGGTTCAATAAATAGTTTGAACGGTGTTTACGGTGCTTATACAGATTCAATTCCAATGTTTATAGTATCAGGACAAGTTAAAAGAGAAACATACGGCCCACTTCAGAATAAAAATTTAAGGCAACTTGGTGACCAAGAAGTTGATATTGTAAGTATGGTCAAGAAAATAACTAAATACTCAACAACAATTACTAATACAAATGTAAAACATATTGATCAAATTTTAGAAAAAGCCATAAAGATAATGCTGACTGGAAGAAAAGGCCCGGTCTGGATAGATGTTCCAATTGACATTCAATCAACTAATGTAAAAATAAAAAAATTTACAAAAATTAAAATTGAACAGAAAAAAGTTGATCTATCTCATAAATTACAAAAAGTAATTAAGTTGCTAAATAATTCAAAAAGACCTGTTGTGATTGTAGGTTCGGGAATAAGGCTTTCTGGCAGTGATAAAATTTTATTAAAATTTTTGAAGAAGTTTAATTTACCTGTTGTAACGACATTTAATTCACACGATTTAGTTGATCATGAAAATCCACTCTATGTTGGACGACAAGGAACAATTGGAGACAGGTCTGGTAATTTTGCTGTTCAAAATTCAGATTTACTAATTATTTTAGGTTCTAGATTAAACATTAGACAAATTGGCTATAATTTTGCAGAGTTTTCTCCCAATTCTAAAAAAATAATGGTTGACATTGATGAAGAAGAAATGAACAAAAATACTTTAAGTATTGATTTAAAAATCAATGCGGATTTGAACAATTTTTTAAAAGAAATTTTAAATCTTAAATTAGAAGATAAATACGACTTTAGTGAATTTATTAAATGGGCAAAAAACCTTCAAGAAAAGTATCCCGTAGTAAATAAAGATTTTTACAAATCAAGAGAGATTAATCCTTACGTTTTAATGGAATTAATTCACAAACACTCTTTGGATGAAAACGTAATTGTAACAAGTGATGGAACCGCTGCAGTGATGTCATCTCAAGCACTAAAGTTGAAAAAAAACCAAAGGTTATTTAGCAATTCTGGATCAGCATCAATGGGCTATGGGTTACCAGCATCAATTGGTGCTTGTTTTGCTACTTCTTTAAATCAAAAAGTTATTTGCATTGAAGGAGATGGAAGTATTCAAATGAATATTCAAGAACTAGCAACTGTTGCTTATAATAATTTGGATTTAAAAATTATAATTATTGAAAATGGTGGATACCTGTCTATTAAGCAAACTCAACAAAGATATTTTGATGGAAATTTTATAGCTTGCGGACCTGAAAGCGGTTTAGGATTTCCCAATTTTATCAAGCTTTGTAAGTCTTATGGAATTTCAAGCTCTCAAACTAGTACCATTAAATCTACTGATTTAGCTTTTAAAAATTACTTTAATAAAAAGGGTCCACATATTTTTATAGTATCAGTTGATAAAAAACAACAATTTGAACCCAAGCCATCATCTCGCAGATTAGAAAATGGAGCTATTGTTAGCTTACCACTGGATGATATGGCACCATTTCTCAAAAGAGAAGAATTAGAAAAAATACGCTCAATCAGTAAAAATTAATTCTACACTTTTTGTTGGATGCTAGAAAAATTTGATGCTAATGAGATAAAATCAGGAAATACGTATGATGACTTACAATATAAATTCAAAATAGTATGTTTAGTTTTAAATTAAATAACAAAAAAGTCCTAAAGGTATATTTTTTAACTACTTTTTTTTCATATTTTTTTTTCTGGATGTTTAAGTATCAGTTAGGTTTTTTTGAAAGAGTCTGGATTTTTTTTTGGGACACAACTGACCACTTTGCAGATACTTTAAAAATTATTTTTTCTTTTGATCATATATTTACTCAAGAAAATCTTATTAATTTAAATGTTCCAGATCAATGGATAAATTATAATCCTTATGTAAGCATTTTTTATGAGAACGCAACACCGGTAATGTCTTTACCGCCTCTAACTATTATTTTTCTGGACCTATCAGCAAGATTGTCAAAAATAATAGGTTTTGACTATCGAATCATACTACTTCTCCATATTTTATTAATCCTTTATTGGTTGTTTAAAATATATTCTAAAAATTCAAATACAATTTTAAATTTTGTTATTGCAATTACTAGTTACCCATTTATTTTCTTAATAGATAGAGGCAATACTATGGCTGGAATTTCTGCCATATGTTTATTTATTGTTATAAAGAATTTTGTTTATGAAAAAGAGCTTAATTTTTTTGACATTGCTCTTTTTACAATTGCGTGTTCAATTCGTCCAAACTATTTAATATTTGGTCTTTTATTTTTGATAAAAAAAACATTAAGGAGTAGTTTTCTTGTGTTTTTAAAAGTTGGACTATCCTATATTTCTTCTAATTTTGTTTTTTTTATATTAGCAACAAATCTTCTACCAAATTATAGTTTTAGCAATTTCAGATTAATGGTTTCCTTCTATTTTATTGATCATACCAGTTTCGCAATTTGGAATTCTTCGTTATATGGAGCAATCTTCAACATCTATAGATTTATATTTCAATATTTAGAATTATTTAATTTGAAATTTATTTCTAATTTTCTTGACAGAGTTGTTTATAGTTATAAGTTGCTAGATTTGATAACTGCGATTTTTGCTTTATTACTTATGTATTCTTTTAGAAAATTATTGATAAACCAGCTTTCAAGGATTTCATTCGTGCTTCTTCTTGTTTCTATAACAATATTAGATACGCACCCAATTGGAGATTATCACTTATTTTTGTGTGTTTTGGTATTTACTTTGCTTATAGATTTAAATAATTTAGGTGATTATTCAAAGCATTTAATTCTAGTTTCTTTAGTTTTAATACCTAAAGTACACATTAACTCTCCAAATATAAACTTTTCTAATTTTGTTAATGTTACAGTCTTAATCTTATTGATATCTTTAATTTTATTTCAAAAAAATAAAATTAAAGATATTAATTAAATTTATTATTTGAGAACTTTTATAATTTTATAGATGGAAAAAGTCCCTTTTATTAATTTAAATTATCAAACAAAGTTAATCAAAACAGATGTTTTAAATCAATGGAACAAAATTTTGGACAATTCTTCTTTTGTTTTGAGCGGAGAATTAAAAGATTTTGAAGACACGTTTTCGCAATATTCAAAAATTAAGTATTCAACTGGTGTAGGAAACGGTGGAGATGCTATAGAATTTCTTTTACGTTCATTAGGGTTATCAAAAAATTCGACGGTTTACTTACCAGTTAATACATTTATAGCTACAGCAACAGCGGTAAGCCGGGCTGGATACAAAATAAAATTTGTTGATGTTAATCAATCTGATGGATTAATGAACTATGAAGTTTTATTAAATTATAATATAAAAAAAATTGATGCAATAATCCCTGTCCACTTGTTTGGTTCAATGCTTGACATAAAAGGTTTAAAAAATAGCCTAGATTCTGATGTTAAATTGTTGGAGGATGCATCTCAAGCTCATGGTGCAACATTTAGAAGTGATCCTCCAGGCAAACATAGCTATGGAGCAACATATTCATTCTACCCAGGAAAAAACTTAGGAGCTTTTGGCGATGGAGGAATTGTAAATACAAATTCTAGACAAATAGATAAGAATATAAAACTTCTTCGTAATTACGGAAGCTTGAAAAAATATAAACATGATTTAATAGGATTTAATTCAAGACTAGACCCATTACAAGCAATTGTTTTAAAGGAGAAATTAAAACATCTAAACAATTGGAACAAAATGAGAAGACATAATTTTGATGTTTATAAAAAAATATTAGATGATGTGCCACAAATTGAATTTTTAGAAATACCAAAATTTTCGAATAGCGTATTTCATTTAACTGTTGTAAAAGTTAAGAAGAGACAACAATTGATAAATTATTTACAAGACAAAAATATATCAACAATAATTCACTATCCTTACCCTCTTCATAAAACTAAAGCGTATGCTTCCTATAAACACAAAGATAATGAATTTATAAATTCTGAAATGCTTGCAAGCAAAATTCTCTCATTACCTAATTATCCGGGAATGGAAAATAATAAGATTGAATATGTTTGTTCAGAAATTAAGAAGTTTTATAAAAAATAGTTTTTAAATTCTTGAAGATAATTCAGAGATTGTTTTTATAACTTCTCCACTAAATTCAACTCCACTAATTAAATTAGCATGATGGTCATTTAGTATTGAATCTATAAAATATTTCATTTCGTTTAAAAGCGGTTCATTAGTCTCGTGAAAAGGGACAGTTATTTTATTTTCTATATTATGGAAATGTGCAAACACTCCGTCGATATCCTCTTTTTGGAATTGCTTTTCATAAATTTGTATTGGTTTTTTTATTTCTAAATCATCCCATTTAATTAAAGTTTCATAATTATTAAAATCAATTTCTCTTTTTTTATCAACATTTAGCCAACTAAGTTCAAACATAACATTGGTTTTAGGTTGCTTATATTGCAAATTTAAATAACAAGATTCTAATTTACCATCCTCTCTGTAAGATATCGGATATATATTTGTTTCGTATGGTGTTGAGTCAAATACAAAATTTATTATTGATATAACATGTGGTCCAAAGTCCCATAAAACATCTACATCTTTTACATTTGTTCCGTAACTGCTATATTTTCCAAAAACAGTCTTAAATTCAAGCTGATTCTTTTTTATGTGATCTTTTAAAAATTTAATTGAATCATTAAAAACAAAAGTGTGTCCAGAAACTAAAATCTTTTTTTTCTCATATACAAGATTTGTTAATATTTTTACTTCTTCTGCTGTAAAACATAATGGTTTTTCACAGAATACATGTTTACCTAGTTCCAAAAAAGTTTTAGTAATTTCAAAATGTGTTGATGCGGTTGAAGCAACCACTACACCTTGTATTTCTTTTTTTTGTTTTATTTCTTCAAAGCTTAAAATATTTAATTTGGAAGTTTCTTTACTGAGTTGAGGATCACAAACATACACATTGTCAACTGTTTCAAGATTATTTAATGCATTATATAAATTCTTACCCCAACGTCCATATCCTATTAAAGCTATATCCATTAATACTCCAAATTAAATTTGTAAAATAAAAATTATTGTTAGAAATATCATAACTAAAATTAAAAATTAAATATTGGAATCTAAAACCTGTCGAAAAAAGATTTTTATTAGAGTAATATTGAAAATATATCATAAGAAAAAAAGGAAATCTCTTGAATGAAGTCTCTGTAATTGTCCCAATAAAAGATGAGGAACAAAATATTAGTCAATTATTTGAAAGACTTGTCCCGGTAGTAGAAAAGAATTTTGATGATTATGAAATTTTATGTATTGATGATGGTAGTGAAGACAATACAGTTGAAAAAATTGAGACTTTTTGCTTAAAGAATAAAAATATTAAATTAGTTTCACTATCTAAGAACTTTGGAGCTTTTAATGCCGTCCGGGCTGGAAGCATGATTGCAGAAAAAGAATTAACATTTTGGATCGCAGCTGACCTACAAGACCCACCCGAAATATTGACTGAAATGAAAGAATACATTGAAAATGGTTATGAAGTAGTCTGGGGATTACGTGCGGAGAGAAAAGATCCTATTATTAGAAAAATTCTTACTGGGATTTTTTATAAATTTTTAAACTTAACATCTGAAAATGATTATCCACCAAAAGGTGTAGATATGTGTTTAATGACTAAGAATGTTAGAGAAAAATTTAATAACTTATCAGAAAAAAGTGGTTTTATACAGTCTTTGATAATAAATTTTGGTTTTAAGCAACATTTTATTAAATACAATAGAGAAAAAAGAAGCAGAGGAGTATCGAAGTGGAGCAACTATAGAAAACTAACAAAAATGGCAGTTGAAATGGTCACAACATCAAGCAGTTTTCCTATTAACTTTTTACTTTTCATAGGAACTCTTGGATTAGTAGGTTCTTTTGTAAAAATAATTCATACAATTTTCTTGAATTATTCGCAGCTAAACTTCCTTACTGATTTTGTAGTTTTTTTCTTTTTCTTCTTTTGTTTTATTTCTGGTTGGTTAGGAACATACACTTACAATGTGCTGTCAGAGGTAAGAGATAGACCGCTCTTCTATTTTGCAAACCAATTCAATCTTTCAGATAATCAATTAAAAATATTTAAAGAGCTATGAGTAATTTTGGTGACAAGTTAGAAAAAATTTCAGAAGTATACGATCCTTCTTCTGAAGAAAATGACTTTGATGCAGCATTTAAAATATATCATTCTGAAATAATTATGAACAACTTACATGGAAATAATATCCTTGAACTAGGATGCTCGACAGGATATTCAACGCACCTTCTTGATAATGGAGAAAATAATATTGATGTTGTGGAAGGTTCTCTCAATAACATAAATATATCGAAAGACAATTTCGCGTATAAAAATGTTAATTTTATTCACTCTCTTTGGGAAAATTATGAGTTTAACAAAATATATTCAGATATTTTATTAGTTGATACAATCCAAATGCTTCAAGAAAAGGATGTAATTCTTAATAAAGTAAAGCAAGCAATGGACTCATCATCCAGATTTCATATCATTTCACCAAACAACCAATCATTCCACAGACTACTTGGTTTAGAAATGAATCTAATTAATAATCTTGAAGACCAGTCAGAACGAGATAAAACAGTATCAGCCAAACAAGATTTAGATTGGGATAAGTTGAGAAAATTGCTTACTGATAATGGTTTTAATATTTTGAAAGAAGAAGGAATTTTATTTAAATTGTTTGATAACGAAAAAATGAGCTCTCTCGATTCGAACATGGTTTCTGCTTTATTTAAACTAGGCAACAAGTTTAAAAAAAATGCGGCTCATATGTATATATGCTGCGAGTTAGAAAATTAATTCAGACTAAACTTATTTCTTTTGTGTGTCTTTCTACAACCTTTGCTCCAAATCCAATTTTAAATTTTTCTAATAACTCATTTTTAGGCTCATCGTATTTAGTATTTATTCCAAGAGATAAATAATGTTTGTCATTATTCAAGGAATCTATAGCAGTTTTCCAATAAAGATACTTTAGAGAGCCTTTGATATTTTTTTCATAATTTAAAGAACCATACATTACATAATCAGTTGATGAATTTATTTCAAATAAAGTTACACCAGCAAAATACTCTTTATCTTTCAATAAATTAACTTTAATTTTGTTACTCAGATTAGATTTAAGCCAAAACAACTCATCCAAAGTATGTGTTGGGTGCACCTCATGTTTCTCAAGGTTTTTTGTTAATAGTGTATGAAAAGCACTAACTTTTTCTATAGATTCACACTTAATGATCTCAGAATTAATTTCCTGAAAACTTTTTATATCTCTTTTGTGGTTTCTCCTAAAGTCAGAACTGTTTATATCAATCAAATCTTTATTGAGAGGAATATAAAATTCATCTTCAGAAAATTTAGTAATCATTTTTTCATGAAAAAAAGTGTTTAAAGATTTATGATTATTCCAAAATAAATTAGGTAGAAACCTGATTACTAGTTTTTTTAAATTAGAAGAAGAATAAAATTTTTTAATATCTTCAAAAATACAATTTAATTCATTTTCCTGTAAATCTAATATCTGAATAAAGCCACCATATGTTGCTCCGCCATGTGAAAAAATAGAGTCATTTTTAACTGTGTAAGGAAGATAGCCAACCAATTTATTTTCTAACTCTATTAATAAATAATGACACTTAATATTTTTGTGATAGTTTAGAAAATAAGGGTTACCAAAAATATTATCAATATTATTAAAGTCAATATTTTTATTTTTTGAATAATTTATAAATTCTAGTGAATTGTCAATTGACTTAATTGAAATATTCATAGAAATAGATTAACAACTTTAATTATTTTTTATTCCTAAATATTTTTTCTTATATAAAATTAAAATGGAATTATGAAAAAATATTTTACTCTAAAAAATACATTAATTTTTCTTCTTGTTTTCCCTGTTTGGGCTGCAAGCTTTGTTGGTCTTTATGAAGACAGACAAAGAATACAAAATAAATTAAAGTCTTTTTTGCCCCAAGTTGTTACAGAAGCTATCACTGAAGAAGAGGTTACTCCAATAGATTACTCTATTACAACTGACGACCATCGATATTGGGCTGAGGAGATAATGAAAGGTGGATATATTCTGCACTTTAGACATGCTGAAAGAGATAAGTGGATTGATGTCCATATGTACGATGCACTAGAGTCTGAGGTTCATGAAAACGGATATAACGAAAGTAGGTATGCAGAATTTGATTATTTTAAAGATGCTGTATGTTTGAATGAAAGAGGAGTTGTTCAAGCTACAGCAATGGGAGAACTTTTAAGGGATATCAATTTTCCAATTGGATACATAATTTCTAGTCCAAGCTGTAGAGGAAGGCAAACTGCAGAGTTTGCTTTTGGTGGGTATGATAAATTGGACAAAACACTTATTCACAGGGGAGCTTTCAACGAAAGCTATGATGAGCATTATAAAGACTTAAAAGATCTTTTTCTTAATTTGCCTATTGAACCTGGTAAAAATACTATAGTTTCATCCCACAATAGTGTTATTCATCAAAACATGTTTGATTCTTCAGTATTGGCTGACGATATGTACAAACTTGAAGAAGGAGGATTCTATGTTATTTCCGTTAAGGAAGGAAAACTTATTCTTGAACATAGATTTTATTATTTTAAGGAATTTATAATTCCTTTTTATCCCAGAGAGTATTAGTAGAATTTAAACATTACTTAATAGTTAGCATCTAATCTTTTAAGTAAATTTTTAATATCCTTATATGTAAATGTATATCATTAAATAGACATGAAAAAATATTTAACTCCGTATTTGAAAATTATGAGATTAAAAAATTATGTAAAAAATGTTATTATTTTTTTCCCAATTATTTTCTCAGGAGAGATAACGAATATTGAACTAACTAAGTTTATAGATTTGTTAATTGTGGTCATTTCATTTAGCTTATTTACAAGTGTAATTTATATAATAAACGATTATTTTGATCAAAACGATGATAGCTTACACCCTATCAAAAAAGAAAGACCACTTGCTAGTCAAAAATTATCTAATAAGAATGTTGGTTATCTTGGTCTACTGATTCTGATTGCAGAAGCAGTGTTTTATATTAACTTTGAAGTTTTACAACAATTTAGATTACTATTCTTTATCTATTTTTTGAATAATATTTTTTACAATATTTTATTTAAAAAAATAAGTCCAATTATTGCTTCTCTGTCTGTTTCTTTTGGATTTTATTTGAGATTATTAATTGGTTCAGTATTTTCGAATTTTAATATATCTTTTACTTTGTTTTCATTAGTTTTTTTGGCATGCTTTTTAACTAGTTACTTTAAAAAAATTAACGATATTTCTATCGGCAACCACGATTTAAGTAAAAATACAAATCAACTAATTTTTTTATTTATTTCAATGATTATAACTGTTATTTATATGGCTCATTTTTATAGTTTTAATCTACTGGAATTTAAAATTTTAGTGGTATTTAACTTGTTACTTTTTATATTTTGTATTTATAGGGTGTACATTTTTTTTATTATTTACGCAGGACCCAATGACCCTATAGATTTAGTAGGATTAAATATTGATTCGTTAACTTTTCTTTTGTGGTTTATTACTTATTTTGAAATTAGATTTGAATTGTTCGCAGTATGAGTAAGTTTAAAAATACGACTTTGTTCAGTAACTTAAATTTTAAAAGTGTTTATTTAAAAATATTTATTTTTTTATGTTACCTAGTGAGTGTTCTTAGAATTTCAACTTATTCAAACGATTATGTTATTACGAAAATTAATAAATTTGAAAATTATGTAAGAATGTCTCCAGAGTTTTTGACAAATGAAATGATACCAGCATTTAATGATTATCACTATGTGGTGATAGTTTCATTTTGGTTATCCATATTTTTTTTGATTGAGAAAATTTCTAAAATACAATTTTTTGAAAATATCAAGATTCACAACAAGATATTATTTATATCAACGATAACTTTTTTCAACACTATATGGTTTTTTACATCGCTTTTTCAAGGAAGACTGATTTTTAGTATTTATAGATTTGGATATTGTGATAAAAATAATTGCTTTGTACAACCACCTATAGCTTTTATATTGTTAGTTTCATTTATATTTGCGGTATATTTAATGTATCAAAAAAAAATAGATTTGAAATATTTCTTTTTTATTTTTCTTATTTTTCTAACATGTTTTTTTAATTTATTATCTATTACAAATCCCGCAACAGATGATGGAGGTATATTTTGTTGCGGAAACGTAAAAATTAAAGAGTTTTCTGAACAGTTAGATGGAAATTATAAGCTACTAGATATTCAGTGGAAAACTTTTGGAAAAGTTAACGATTCAAATAGATTTGAAGACTTTTCTACAACGACTTCATTTTCAATAGCTGCTTTAGATAACGAAACAGAACTAGATACATTTTATGGACCCATCGGAGTTTTAATTTATGGTAGTTATTTTAAGTTTTTGCAATTTATTAATCTAGATTTGTATGCTGAGGGAATATTTTTATGGATTGTTTTAATTCTATCAGTATTCTCTTTGATGAGATTGCTTAAATATTTCGATTCCAGTATTAAAAAAAATTTTAATCTTATTTTATTAATACTTACTTGTTTAGTCTTTCAACATATCTTTACCTCATTAATAATTAAAGGATTTTTAATAGGCTTATTTCTTGTTTGTGTTCTAAAGTTAATGCATCAAAACGAGTTAGATCAACTGGTTAACTTATTATGTCTAATTTTAATAATTACTTCATTTCCCTTTCACTACGGAGTAGAAAGGGGAAATATTGATATTTTGATGTTATTTTTTATCAGTGAGTTTTTAATTGCATTAAAAGAAAAAAAAATATATAGGGCAGTATTTGTTATTTCTTTTGTATCGTCTATTAAATTACTCTTTCTTCCACTTTCAGTTATTTTTTTACTTAATGAATTTGATGATAAAATATACAAATACTCTTATTTAAAGTACAAGTACTTTTTTACAACGATTTTTAGTACAGGGGCTTTATACATAATAGGGTTTTATTTACTTAGAAAATCGCACCTAATAATAGATTTTTTTAAAAACTTAATTAAAGCAAATAATGAATTCGGCGATGCTAATAATCCTGTTATTTATACAGGACATTACGGTTCGTTCGACTCTTTCTTTAAACAGGTACATGAAGCTATAAGAGTTGGATATTACTCAAATGGTATAGACCTGCAATGGGGATTTTTTAATTTAAATAAATACAACAATTTAATTTCGTTTTCTCTATTTTTTATATTTTTATTTTTTATGTTTAAAAATAAAAATAATTTTAAAGATTTAAATAAATTATATTTGATAACATGTTTCCTAATATTAGTTTTTACGGTTCAATCTGCAATTTACAGATACGTAATAATACTTCCAGCGATAATGGCAGTATTATTTGATAAAAATGAAAATGATAAGTATTTGATATTTCTAATGGGGTTTTTATTATCCATCACTGATTTAGTTTATTTTAAAAGTTATTTACAAATTGTTTCCACTTCTTCAATGTTAACTTTTTTAATATCATGTTCACTATTGTTTAGATTATCTAGATATAAAAAAGTTCCTATGTAATTACTTATCAATTAATTCGAAAATCTCGCCATTTATTGTCATTAAAAACGTTTTGTTATTAATAGTTTTTATTATATTTGGATTCAAGTTTTCGCCTTCAAAGTTTAATGTATTTACATCTTCATATTTATAAAATTCAACATTTTTAGATGAAATCTTAATCGAAAATAATTCTGCTGAACAGTAGTCAGTAAAGATAAATGATTTATTCTGATAATCAAAAGATGATTCATAAATTCCACCAAGAATTACAGCACATCTAAAATTACCATCTTCATTATTTTTGTGTTCATAGTAGAAATCAGGTGGTCTGTGTGCTTCAAGGACATTTTCAGAAACAGAATTATAATGCGGTGAGAGGAAAGGTCCTTCATAAAACGGCCATCCAAAATAGGGGCTATTTTCTAACTCATCTTCAAAAATAACATTTATTTCTTCGTACCTACTTTGTCCAACATCTCCAACAAAATAAATGTTTGAGTCAGTTTCTAGATTTTTTATTACTGAGAAATTCCAAGGATTTCTAAATCCTGAAAGATAAATGCTATCTAAACTTGAAACTTCAAGCTCATTTTTAAATTTGTAAAGAGGGTTAAAATCTATTCCTGCAGGTTCTATCAAAATATCATTAGCTGTCTCTTTAATTGAAAATCTAAGTATTTTGGATTCAGGACTAAAACTATTTGCGACCCAAGCATCAGTAATTGAGTGATCTCCAATTGAAAGGTAAAAATATTTATTATCTTCATTGAATATAGATCCACTGTAATGTTCTGGTTGCAAATTTTGGTTACCTTGAAAGATAATGGAACTACTATCAACTTCTAAATTTTCATTTAATTTAAATTGCTCAAAAGTTAATCTACTGTTTTTATCAACATAACTAATAAATAAATCATATAAATTATTTTCTTTTAATATTATTTCTAAATTAATTAGCCCTGATTCACTTCCAGAAGTTGATGACAAGACTTTTTCATTTAGATTTAAAAAATCACTTAGGTAATTAAACTCGCTATCAACAAGAACTATCTTTCCAGCATAAGTCATTGTTAATAAATAAAAGTCTTCTTTATCAATTTGAATTAAATCTACGTCTGAAATACTGTTGAAACCATCGTTAAACTTTAATTTATTTTTAAATAACAAATCTATACCTGATGTTTTGCTAAATTCATTTGGGATTACATCAAGTTCAACAGATGTGTCAGATTTATTTACAGCAATTACAAGCTCTAGTTTTGAGTCATTTTCTATTGCAGCACCTTGGGCTAAATTTGAACCCACAACTCTACCTTCACATTTTTCATCGAAAGAAAATAATTCTGTTTCAACCCAATTTATCTTAACTTCTAAGTTATTGTCTTTAGCAATAGAGTATATGATATTCAACGCTTCTGATAGTGAATACTTGCATTCACCATTAAAAATCGGTATTTCATTCTTAACAGGTTCTATTTCTGGGACACTTTGTGAAGACGCGTTAGGCTGTGTAGTGCATGAAATAATAGTAAGAAGGATAAACAAAAAATTTTTTTTCATAAAAAAATTATACAATTTATAAAATATACACCAATTTATATATTTCTTTTATTTAAGTAATTTCAAAGCATATTTACTTTCAATATCATGAATATAAAAAAGCTAAGATATATATAACATGAAGGAAAATTCTTTAATAATTAAACAAACAATACAAAGTAATTATCTCTTTTACTTTTTGATTATTATTTACACTATTTATTTATGGAATTATGAAGCTAAATATAGTTTTAGTCCAACAGATGAGGCAAGAGTGCTTGGTTATATTCAGAGAATTTCAACTGGACAAATTCCACACTTAGATTTTATGTTTCCTCATTTAGCAGGGACTGCATATTTATATTATTTTTTAAATTTTTTAAACACAGATGTAATTTTTTTACAACGATTAATTGGCGTTTTAGTTTTGATTATTTATAGTTATTTGATCTTAAAAATCTCTGGAAAAATTTTTGATGAACAAAACGCATTAATTAAGTTTTTTCTAGTTGTATTTTCTTTAAATATAAATATGCATACTTTTACTTTATATCGTTGGTCTACTACAGATGCAATTCTGTTTTCGGTTTTAGGAGCGTATATTATTAACAGTTCAAAAAAATATAAATTTATTGGGTATATTATGCTTGGCGCAGTCCCAATTATAAAATCTGGTTTTCTTTTTTCTACTTTAATCTTGTTTATCTATTTCATATTAAATCAAAAAATTTTTTCATATGAGTTTTTCAAATTAGGTATAAGTTTTTCAATCATACCAGTGTCTTATTTAAGCTTGATATATTTTAATTCTGCTTTAGATGAAATGTTTTTTGAACTTTTTGGCCTCCCTCATTTTTGGGACAGATGGTTAACGAATACAGGGTTAGTTGATATTAGGTTAGTAGTATTTACTTTTATATCTTGTGTTCCGTTTTTTTTAATTAATAAAAGGTTTAAAAATCTTGATATTGCTTTTCCGTTAGTTTTGTCAATTTTATTCTTAATACATAATGTAAATTTTTCAGACTTCGGGCAAAAACCAAAGTTTTTCTTATATTCTTTATTTATATTTATTGCCATTTTCATATTAAAAAACAGTAATAGTAAATTATTCGAATTTGAGTTACCTTTTTTACTTTGCCTAATCCTGGGTTTTTCAACAATACTTTCTGACGGTTGGTCAGTAAGTTTATGGGTAAATGGCAGTATTCTCTCACTTTTTCTTCTACTGGTATTCAAAATATCATATTTATTAAATTCCTATAAAAAATCTCCACTTGCTTTCTTTGGATTAAAAATTTTGTTAATAATTCTAATTTTTTATGTTCCACTAGAAGCAAATAATACTAACAGAGATAGTTACAACTATCGTGACTTAAGTAATAACGAAGAACTCACTTATAACTTGAATGAAATAAACAAATATTATGGAAATATTTATACATCAGAAAATGTTTTTAAGTACTTGTCATCAATTGAGAAATGTATTGATAAATTAGACACAAAATTTATTTCGGTCTATCCAGATAACCCTTATATATATGCAATGTACAATCTACAAAATCCATTAATTATCGATAGATATGAAGGTTATTTTGTTAGTACTGATTATGATGATAAAAGGCTATCTCATGATATCAAAAATTTAAACAATGATGAAAATGCAGAATTTGCAATCCTTTTACAAACTTATCCTGCGTCTAAACTTGTTGAATACGATAAAAGTAGAATAAATGTTATTAATGATAGATACGAAGTTGGTTTCCATCCTGAGAGGTTAAAAAGTTTGAATTTTATAAAGGAAAATCTTGTAGGGGATGTATCTACTTGTGCTTCCTTTGAAATTATAACTAAAAATATAGAAAATTAGATTTTAAATATTATGAAAAGAGTAATGGTAGTTGGCGCTGGTTGGGCTGGAGCTTCTGTGAGTTATGAACTAAAAAGGTTAGGTTTCTCTACATGCATTTTTGAATCTACAAATAAGACAGGAGGGCATTCGCGATCAGAAGTGTTAAATAATATAATTTATGAACCAAACGGACCTCACATATTTCACACTTCAAATCCGATTGTTAATAATTTTGTTAAATCTTTTGGAATGAAAAGAAAATTTACTCACAGAGTAAAAAGCCGCATCTATCCAAATTCACTTAAGGGCGATAGCATTCTTGTTAGTTGGCCACCTCAGATTTCAGAATTGAAAAATTTGGAAGAATGGAAGAATATTGAAATTGAGCTTAATAACTTGCCCCCGGCACCTTTAAAAGAAAACTTTGAGACTTATGCAATTTCGATTATGGGTAGAACCTTATACGAACTTTTTATTTCTGGATATACAGAGAAACAATGGGGTTTGCCAGCAAAAGAACTATCAAGTGAGTTTGCTCCAAAGAGGATAGATCTGCGAACTGATGATAATACGGCTTTATTTAAAGATAAATGGGAATATTATCACCCAAATGGATCTGGAGAGATTATAGAGAATATTTTAAAAAACGATCAAGTAGAATTAAATAAAAAATTAACTTTAAATAATATCGATAGTTTTATTCAAGATTTTGATGCAGTTGTAATTACAGCACCTTTGGATGATTTTATAGGTAGTTCACATTCTCTAGAATGGAGAGGTATAAGAACCGAAACAGAATACTTTAATACAAAGCATGAAGATGAGTGTGTCACTGAGGCATATCAAATTAATCATCCATCATTAAATGAAAAATACACTAGGACCATAGAAACGAAACATGCATCTGGTCAAAAAATAAATGGAACAGTTGTTGGAAAAGAATATTCTCAGGATGGTATCAGGCATTACCCTGTATTAAGGTCATCCCGTGATTCAAGGGAAGAAAATAATAACATGAAAAAACTTATTATTAAAGAACTGTCAGTGTATGTTGACTTTTGCGGTAGATTGCCAAATTATGAGTACATTAATCAAGATCGCGCAATAGAGCAAGGCTTTGAATGTGGAAAGAGAATCTATGAAAAATTACGATAACAAGTTGCTTATAGTTATTCCATTTTATAACGAGCAAAAAAGAGGTTCTAAGTTTTGTGAGCAGCTCTTCAAAGAGCTAGATAATGATTTTTCAAATTTTATATTTTATTTAATAGACGACTGTTCATCAGATGATACATATTTAGAGTTATTAACTTTTTCCAAAAAATATGAGAAAAATGTAGTTTTAGTAAAAAACAATATCAATAGAGGCCATGGTCCAAGTGTTGTTTCAGGTTACCAATACGGACTTGAAAATTTGTACGATTATGTTGTACAGATCGATGGAGATAATTCTGCTGAACCTTGGTCGATAGCTTCACTAATAAAATTTGCTATACATGGGGATTACAATTTAGCTATCGGTAAGAGGTTGAACAGACCAGACTCTTATATAAGAAAATTAATTACTTTTTTGCTTTTTATTAATCTCTATTTAAGATTCGGAGTCACGGCAAAAGATTCGAATGTAGGAATTAGAGTCATGTCTAGAACATATCTCGAAATGTTACCACTTGATAAAATGAAAGATTTAAAAATTCCTAATGCTTTAATTACTGCTCACTCTTTTTACATAAATAAGAATAAGACCGCTATCTCTCCTATATTAATGAGAATGAATATAGAGACAGGGAGAGATGGAGAACAATGGGGAAATGGTACAGATATTAGATCAATGTTTAAATTACTTAAAGGTGCATTTAGTTGTTTTATGGAAGTGAACATAAGATTTAATAAAATTATTAAAAACTAAATTGAACCAAATTTAGAGTCGAACTGTTGACTCTTTGTTCTTTAGATATGAGCTTTGGTAAATTAATTTGTTTAATATTGAATAATGGAAACTATCAAATTATTTCTAAAAAAAATTATCAATGCATCTATCTTTAAGATATTTATAATTTATTTACTGAGAAATGAGTTAGTCAGTCAGAGATTTAAAAATTTAATCAAATTGCAAGGCATGCATTACATATATAAAAGTAGAATAAAAATTTACAATAATGAACATGATGCTGTATCTAGAGATTTATCTATATTTGGAATTCCTAAAAAAGAGCGAGAAATATTTGATAGATTCATTTCTGAAGTCAACAGTGCTAATTCTTTTTTAGACATAGGGGCAGGTATAGGCCTTTATACTTTGTTTGCACTTGATCAGAACAGTAACATATCAACTTTGAGTATTGAACCAAATCCCCAAGTTTTTGAAACTTTAAATAGAAATTTAGAGATTTTTTCATTTAGTAGATCTAATATAAAAACTTTAAATAAAGCTGTTTCAACTAAAAATAGTTCATTTGAATTTTTTATTCCAACAGGAGATGATTTTAGCTATGGCACAAGCAATAAAAATTTATTAATTAAAAAAAATATTTCATTTAGTTCAATATTTGTTAAAACTACGGACCTTTCAAAGTTTAAAAAAAATCATTTTGACATTATAAAAATAGATGTTGAAGGAAGTGAGATAGACGTTATTAAAACAATTAGCCCTATTTTAAAAAACTGCAAGATACTTTTCATTGAAATTATGTATGAAAATAAATCTGAAGTTTATGACTTACTAAAAGAATTTAATTTACAGGCAATAATCGAGTCAAAACAAGATATTGGAAATTATGTATTCAAAAAAATATAGTATCTTTTGTGGCCAGAGGCAGAATCGAACTGCCGACCCCTTGTTTTTCAGACAAGTGCTCTACCGACTGAGCTATCTGGCCTAATGGCGGGGACGACGGGATTCGAACCCGCGACCTCCTGCGTGACAGGCAGGCGTGAACTCCAGACTTCACCACGCCCCCAA